>Ga0209589_1007812_pt1 | contig 16998 bp, 8 predicted proteins | sample CowpeawhiteBW_FD_187525 | JGI IMG/M metagenome (GOLD analysis project Ga0209589, IMG submission 187525) | Root nodule microbial communities of legume samples collected from California USA - Cow pea white BW (SPAdes) (version 2) | ecosystem: Host-associated > Plants > Roots > Nodule | place: USA...
TTTTAATATATATATATATATATATATATATATATATATATATATATATATATACTGAGATATCTTATATTAATAAACGAGGGTGGTAGTGGGATGAATAGTATTCATAATGTTAGAAAACAATTCAAGTACAATGAGATTTGAAACTTGGTTCTCTTCTATGACTTGATAGTTATAAATCACATCTCATAACAATACAAACATATATGATTTTGTTTATATTACTACAATGATAATCTATGCATAATATTCAACAAATACAATTGTATACAATAAAATTCATAATAAATATACCTTTAAACATAAACTTATGTTTTAATTTAAAATAAATAACTTAATTTATGCTATACTGTTACTCTTAAATTAAAATTTAAATAAAAAATTGAAATAGTCTAAAACATATATATTCTACCTAGCTGTAGTATATCTCTCAAAGATACAACAGTGTTGAAAATATCCAAATGAAAAAGAGAGAGAGAATAAAAATCTTATTTTGTAGCTGAATTTATGAAAATCAGTTCCACACTCAGTAACTGTAAAATAATAATATATTCAGTCTAAATTATTTTAACAGAAATAAAATATAAATTAACTGGATATATAAAAGCTTTATTTAACTTATGAATTATCTATTTATAGTAATATATTATTATAATTGTGAAAGTGTTATTAAGAAGTTTTGATGACTATTCGTGAAAGTGGTATTTGTGAATAGAAAATGATATTTTAATTCATATTTTACGATTCATTTTTGATTTATCACTTTATTTATTTTTAGATTATTTATTTTAATTATTTATAGTGATATGATGTGATGATTTAAAAGTAATAAGAACAGTAGATTAAAAATAGATTAAAAAAAATGAATTAAAATATCATTATTATCTGTGAATAGTAAAATTTGTTATTGCATGCAGAAGTGAAGATGACTATACTGGAAAAGAAAACGATAGCATGTGGGTTTGATGTGATGTGACTGCACTGAATTGGTCATTGAACCACCAAACACCACACATGACTCAACAATCTTTTCATTCACGCAAATACCAAAATAATTCACTCTCATACCTAAAAACTCTTTCTATTCTTCACTGCATCAAAATATCAATACTGTTATTTCAGTCTTTTCATTAATTGCTCTAATCAATGTAACTTTTGGAATGATTTTAATTAATAATATTTTTAAGTTATTGAAATAAGTTTCTCTCCTTTTCTTGCTATTTAAAAACAAGTATTTGAAGAAAGGTCACTGAAGATATCAGAAAAGAAGTTGACTCTCTCATTAATGTCTTCTTTTTATTCTCTAGCTAATCTTGACAGAAAAATTTAATGAATGAAGTAAAACTCGAATTGATTAAGAAGGTTCTGTACTTGTCACAAATACTGTGAAAAGAAAGTCAAAGCAAAAAGAAAAAATAACAAGTAAAAGTTCCTTTGAACTACATTGTTATAGATTTGAATAAATTTATTACGTTCTCTTATAAAAGAATAACATAGTACAATAAATATGAAAATTTTAAGAAAGAAGATATTTATTATAGATACATTTTTGAATCTATTGCATGAAATATACATGTATAACTTTGCTACTAAAAAAAACACATGTGTAACTTTGTTTTGCTAATACTTTTTTCAGATAAATTTCTTCTTTACTCTCTATATTTATAAAATTTATTAATTTAATTATTGCATTATTAAAAAGTCTACCTAAGTTTCTTAATATTTATATTAGTATCTTCTTGCGTCAATTGTAGAAACCACGTTATCTAACAAATGAATCAAATTGATATAATAATTACAATTTTGAGAGAATTATTAAATATATCAAATAATATATTTTTGTTTTTTAATATCAAATATTTTAAAAAAATTATAATTATGTAAATTTGAAATTAATGATTCAAATAAAATTGATTTCATTTACAAACTTTAATAAAATAAAATTGATAAAATAAAAAAAACATTAATATTATAAAAACAAACAAGTACCCAAATTTAAAAATATTTTAAATATTTCTTTACTTCACTTATCAAAATTTTAATGACATTTTTTTTACATGGATAAAAAATTGTAATACCCACCACTTAACAAAAACACACTAGAACAAAAATTCACTAAAAATAATTAAAATTTAGAATAAATCTTTCATCTTTCCTTGGACGGAGATAAAAAAAAATTATGACAATAAGATTAAATTATCATATTATCGTAAATAAAATATCTTTATACATGTATAGTGATAAAATGTGTAGTTAGAGCTGTCAAAACGGGTAATCTGGTCCGATCCAGCCTAACTTGACCCATCACGGGTTGATCATTTAGTGAGTCAATCCAACCCGACTCACTTATTAGCAAGCCAAACAAATTTGAACCCGGCTCAACCCACCACAGGTTGGTGGGTTAAATAAACAGGTTGGCTTACGAGCTCGCTTAATTAAAAAAATATAATTTTTTATTTTTTATTTTTTATTTTTTATTCAACATAAAATTATAATTCTAATTAAAATCTAAATAAACTTCAATACATTCCAAATACAAACTAAAATCACAAAAATACACATTATCTATGTGCTGGCTAAAAAAAAATAATTTAACTTGATCCAAATGCAAAATCCTACTTAATAAAAAAAATACTTGTGTGACCTTTTATGTGCGGGTTGGTGAGTCAATCCGACTCACCATAGGTTCGACCCGAGTGAGTCAGGTTTTAGGTGAGCTAGATAAAAAATCAATCTGTATTTAAATTTATAACAAATTTTTAATCCAACCCGACCCGAATTCGTGATGAGCTGGATTGGCTCAGGGGTTCCAATCTATTTTGACAACTCAATGAGTAATGATAAATTACACTTATAATAATGAGGTAGAAAATAAAAATAATTATATAAAAAATCATCAAAATGATATTCTACATGATAAAAATAAAAATAAATAAAAATATTAAAGAAAATCAAATATGTGTCTTAAAAATAAATTGATGCATATTTAACAAAATTGTAAAAAAATAAAATATACATAATTAAAGGGCATGATAAGATAAAAAAGACCTTAAAAATTTAAGATAAAATTTTTAAATATCAAATAAGTCAAAATATTGAGACATGATGAAAATTATTTGAACAATTCAAAAGTTGTTCAAATGAAATGAAAATTATAAATAGAAGAGAATAAAAGATATAAATTTTTTATATTAATTAAATAAGAATTTATGCGATTAATTATTTAATATTAAGAGTAAAATATTTTTATGTGAAAAATATAATAAAAAAATATTAAATAAAATAAAAATATTCAAATATCAAACATAAATTTATTAAATATAATTAATAATACATCATCATTTAAATATAAACGTATAAAAGTTAATAAAAGAAAAAGTAGAAAATGAGTCTTAATTTCATGGATATAAAAACAAACGATAAGAAACTAAGAGAAAAAACACATAACGAAAGAACAAGGGTTATAAAACTACAAAGAAGAGCAAAACATATAACGAAAGAACAAGGGTTATAAAAGTAGAGATTAACATATATGTATAGAAATATGATAGAATAAAGATAGTAATAAAAAAATAGATAAAAAGAAACGAGAGAAATAAATGAAGGAAGTGCAAATAGATCTCACCCTATTTTAAATACTATGTGATTGTTTTAGCTTTATTTAAATAAATATATAAATAAATAAATTGAAGTAGTCATAATCAATGTTAATAGGCCTAATTGGATTAATTTTTTAATTAAAACACTATCACTACTATTTCAACTGTCATTCTTTATTATTTCAACATTCAATCTAGCAAAGTACTTTAATAATAAAGTTCATCTGTACGTAATTGGTTTAATTTAGTCTTTATATTATTAAACAGTTCAATTAGATTTTTAAAATTTCAAATTTTAATTAATTTGATCCACATGTCATCAGATTGTCTAATAGCACAATTTATGTTACTTAATTTAAAATTTGAAAAACCTAATGGTGTAAAATTTTCTTGCAAGCATTTTATTACACATATTAGAAGAGTGAAATTACTATTTTGGTAAAAAATAAAAAAAATCACTAAAAGAATGTATTCATGTTTTGTGTTTAATATAAATATATTAATAATAATAATAATAATTTATCTTTTTAATTATCTATATCATTATACAAATTATATGAAGAGAATTCACTTTTGTATGTAAACATTTTTTTCAAACTTTATCTATTAATAAATCATATTTTTAACCTAAATTAATTATTTTATTTTTTGATTTTTTTTAAATTAAAATATTTTATTTATTTATTTTATTATTTAAATTTAATCATTATTTATTTTATTTATTTTTAAAAATTCAAATAAATATTTATAATAAAAATATATCTATAAAATAAATAAAATTTATCTATAATAAAATTATAAAAAAATATACTCTTATGTTCTCACTAATATAAATAGTGATTTTAAAACATGAAAAAAAAAACAAGTAGTACAATTGATTGAATTTGTTAGATTTGGGCCGCAGTGGATACTGCAGTTGCAAAATGATCTTAATAAATGGATCCATTCTAGTTTTAACAAACCAATGCATCTCATATTCCATCTCTATTATTTAGGGTTTTCTCTGTCACTTTTTTATTTTTCTATATTAATCGTTTACATAATATATTTGTTTTTGGTTTCACTTACCGAAACCCAACACAATTTCTAAATCTGTAATTATTTTCTGCACAAGTTAGTACAGTTTTTAGCACCGATATAGATATAGATATAAATATAAATATAAATATAAATATAAATAATAATAATAATAATTATTATTATTATTATATTATCGCCGATATATAATAAATGTTACAATAATAAGATCAATCGTACTATTATCTCTATCATTATTATAACTACCTCAGTTTTCAAGTATTATTATCTCTATCATTATTATAACTGCCTCTGTTTTCAACCAAATTTGTTAGTGTAATTTTAATTAAATATACTGTTATAATTAGTAAAAAAATTAATATAATTAATATTAATGGGTGGTAAATTTACCAGTAGGTTGTCTGTGTTATTTATTAATAAAAAGTTGTTTCTATAACTTTTGTGAATGCCTTTCTTATAATCCTATACTTAGTATGTATCAAGATTATTATTACCTGAAAGATATAAACTAGATAGAAAAATAAAAAAAACTTAGACCAAATGTTTTTCTTTCTCATAAAATATCTAATAATAAATCTAAAATTCATACTACAAATATTCCAAAGTGCACATAATGTCACATACAATAGTGGGAAAAATAAAATATAATCAATGCCATATCATGTCACATGCAAGGAACAAAGTGCAATGGGACGAAATGAATACAACCAATGCCACATAAAGCCACATACAAGGAACAAAGTGCACTAGGGAGGAAATGAATACTAACCTTTTTAGCCTCGTCGTCATCACCGCAAAGCTTGTCAGTGCAGCCACCCACTACAGAGCTCATCACCACTACTACATCTCTTGTCACTATTCCCCTCTTAACACCGTCAAAACACAAATTAAGATGAAAGGAAAAATCAATCAGTGCAAAACACAACAATGCAACCATAAAGCAATGGAAAACAAGTTCAATGGTGGAAAACGAAGCAAAACTCACCTACGAAGGTTGTCACTGGTGTTGGGATGAAGGTTGGAAGGTGGCACGAATGAATAACTACCAAAAAAGTGGGAGGGTTCTGATATAAAAACCAATTTGACGTTGGATGGGGTTTGGGCCGACGTCCATTGACGTCAAATGGGCTTTGGGTCGACGTCTTAAGCAGTTTTGACGTTGGGGATGTGGAGGTCGGCATCCTTTAACGTTGGTTTTTGGAAGGTTCAAAGTAAAATTTGATATGTTTTTTACAAAAATGTCACCGGTCATCTTCTACGTTGAATTTTGAATTGGTGGACATCGAATGGAAGACGTTAAAGGGTTTTTTTTGTGTTAGTGTTCCAACACTTTTTTTAAAGTTTAAATCTCCTTATAAAGTAATGCATAAGCATGTTCTCGTTTTAAATCACTTACGAGTGTTTGGATGTCTTGTATATGCATCTACTCTTACTGTTGGAGAAAAAAACTTCACAAACATGCTTTAAAGCTATTTTTTCAAGTTTTAAACCGGGCATTGAAGGATACATTTTATATGACATATTCACAAAGGTTTGTTTTGTCTCTCTCAATGTTGTTCTATATGAGACATATTTCCCATATCATAAACAAGACATTACTCTTATTATTAATCCTTCCAATTATAAAAATTCTGATTCATTATTGACTTTTGAACAACTAGTTTTCCATTCAAATAACCCCCCTCCACTCGACCAGAAATCATTACAAAATATGTTCCACATGATCCTACATAAGTCACTAAAACCACAACAAGAGCTTCCACAAAAAGCAAGAAGCCACCCTTATACTTAACTGACTATCATTATAACATTATTACTTCATCATATATTGTTTTCAGTACCTCATACCCATTACATTTATTTCTTTCTTATTCTAAATTTTCTAACTCACGTACTATTTTTTGTTTATATGTTTCTGGTACGTACGAGCCCAATTCCTATATATAAGTGAGTAAACTTGACTGCTGGAAAGCTGCTATGATGGTTGAGTTAGAAGCCTTGCAGAGAAATCAAACTTAATCACTAATGAGCCTTCCTCAAATAAAGAAAGTCATGGTTTGTAAATGGGTTTACAAAACCAAATTCAAAGCATATGGTTCCATTGAGAGACATAAGGCAAGGCTGATTGCCAAAGGTTTCACTCAAACAAAGGGGTAGATTTTTTCGAAACTTTCTCCCATGTGGTCAAGACAACTGTTGGGTAAACTTAAATGTGGGTAGTTGGAAGTTGTTATATTAATTGTCTAGGAGAGTGCAAAAGGTTAAGAGTGGGTCTAGCATTGATTAACATGCAATAAAGTTCATTAATTGTGGGTTAGGTAGTGGTTATATTTAATGAATGTAGTTGAAAGGTCATGTCCAAAGGTCTATAAAAGGACCATGTAGTGCTTCAATGCAAAACACAACAAATATGAATATAGAGAGTATTTATCCAGAGAGACTTGTTTGTCAATAAATTGGCATCAGAGTTTGAGAGCCTAAGTGTATTAGTGAGTTAGAGAGTTTGATTGAGATGACCAGCTTAGCTAATAGCATGCCCCTGCCGAAGTTATCAAAAGGCGTCAACTATGATAATTGGAGCCTGCAGATGAAGGCTCTCCTTGGTTCCCAAGAAGTATGAGAGGTGGTCGAAAATGGGCACCAAGAACCAGAGGACATTGGAGAAATGGCGATAGCCCAAATTTCTACATTAAAAGCAACACGAGCAAAGGACAAAATGACTTTGTACGTGTTGTACCGAGCTGTTGATGAGTCCAAATTTGAGAAGATAGCAAATGCTATTTCTTCAAAAGAAGAATGAGATATTCTGGAGAAGGCATTCAAAAGGGATAACTGTGTGAAGCAAGTCTGACTTCAAACTCTCATAGACGAGCATGAAAGGATGAGGATGAAGGAAGCTGAAGGGGTTTTCAAATACGTCTCCCGAGTTGAAACTGTAGTGAATCAACTCGGTAGAAATGTAAAGACGATGCCCACTTGCCGAGTGGTGGAGAAAATCTTGAGGTCGTTAACTGACGACTTTGATAATATAGTTTGCATAATAGAGGAATCCAAGGAATTGACAGCGCTCTCGGTGGAAGAGCTTGTTGGGTCACTTGAGGTGCATGAGCAACGAAGAAGAAAGAGTCCCTTGATCAAACACTCAAAGCAAAGACAACCATTAGGAAGAAGAAGATTCCTTATACTTAGAACAGTCGAGGCCGAGGTGGTAGAAGTAGAAGAGGATATGAAAGAGGTCAAGAACAGATCAACCAATAAAACTGGCATGGCCGAGGACTGTAACATCCTAAGGAAAATTATTTTAAATAAAAGAATAAAATACGAAAGAAAGAAGAGAAAACATATTTATAATTTTTCAAACCGCATTTATAACAGTACTTTCCCAAAATGCGGAAAACTAAAACCATATAATCGGACACATTGTAAATATTCGTGATTTAAAATTTGTTACAACCATAAAATAACTGAAATGGTAAACTATTTCAAATACATGAAAACTATCAAAGTATTTAAAGTCTTCAAAAGTCCCTATGTAATCCTGCTCTCAGAACTCAAGCATCTCCTGGCTCACCTGTCAAAATATCTGGTCCCAGATAGCAAGTTATCCAATCATCGCCACACGCAAACATTTAGGGTGAGTTATGCACATATGTATAAAATAAATATGACACCCGTCCCAAAAGGAAAATCTTACATAATCATTTTAGTCTTTCAAATTACCCATATATGATCTCATAATCCTTTATGAGTTATATGCATGAAACTAGGTCTCGGGACTTTAACTGTGCCCCCACAAAACTATCCCTTTCGTGGCCCAACCCTATGAGCCTAACTCGCTCGTCGTCCTGCCCCACAGACTCCTCGCCTGTAGCAAAACATCCAAGCCTTCCTTGCTCGGAGCCAAACACGCACGCAATCACCATACTATGGACTCCTCGCCCAATAACAGCTGACAGGAACATAATTGTTCCTTGCCCATCGTGCGGCTGACGCATGTAATCACCATACTAAGGACTCCTCGCCCATTAGCAGCCGACGTGAACTAACCAGTTTCATGCCCATCATGCGTCACACCACCAAGCACATCCCAGACCCCTATTGGACTTAGTCCATCAAGCCCGAACGCAAAGGTAAGTGAACTTAGTCCTTCAAGTCCACTGTTCACAGCAACAACCAATTTCACAACATCTAATTCGCCTAGCACAACCTAAACGCCGCCAGGCGAAATCTAAACAAACTGCCTCGCACGCCTCTCACGCCGCTAGGTAGAATCTGGTTCTAGACTGCCTAGCGGCATCTCACACCGCCAGGCGCCAAGCGCGAACTAAAAGACTCTTTGCTCCGTCACTGCCTGGAGGACCCAACCCTGCCGCCAGGCGCCACTCGTAGTTAGTGGCCACTGTAACTATTTTGAGACCCTACCGCCTGGCGGCTCGCTACCCGCTGCCAGGCGCCATACCAGTAGCGCAAATGCTACTGGTTTTTGGCACTTAAACAGATCCCAATGGACCCCAATCATACAACACACCAAAATTGTAGCACAATTATAGAACTCCAGGCACAGTTCCATATCTAGATTACAAGGAACACAATTAATCATGTCACTCAATCAATTATTATTCTGCATACCATACTCTCCTTCATTTGTTAATTGAAACATGCCACATTCCACTAAACTCAACACCACAATCATTATATACACACCAATTCTAAGAGAAGAAATAACATCATCGCAGTCTAAGCAAAATCTCCAATTTACAAGCATTTTATATCAAGTATTGTCTATTCTCACCTATTCTTTAGTTATCCTTCATGTAAAATTCCCTTCCTACACTTTATGTGCAATTTTTATCTGATACAAATTTACATTACAATATACACACACTCCCACAATTTCAAATACCCCTTTTCACAATTATAATATATTATATTGCGTACTCATCATGTTACCAAATTGAATATTCCTACATCTTTTAAGCCAACTAACATAGTGCACTTATATTGCCGCCAGGCGGTGCGTGCCAATCTGGGTTCTGCCAAATTTCTCTCGAATCCTTCGTGACCCCAAACAACCCCAATTCCATCATCCATCATCATACTGATATAGTTTCAAGTGCACACACCATATAAGGTTCATACTTTATTCATACTAGCATTATTCTTAACACTAACGCATCCATCAGTTACACAATCCATGCTTATTCATCACCTACCCCAACATGAACCCTAAATCCCCAAATTCATTCACGGATTCATAAAAACATCAGCATGTAAACAATTTTATATTTTTATACAAGGAACCAATTAAAACAGATACAATTTCTCAGAACACACGTAAAACGAGAACAACTGGCCAAGCCATTTCGTGTCGCCTGGCGGTACACGCACCGCCACCAGGAGGTTCATAGAGAAAAACCCAGAATTGGGTTCTGTGACATGTGTCGCCTAACAGTTCATTCGACGCCACTAGGCAATTTTTGGGTATTTCTAGAATTACGAAGAAAACTCAGGCGAAAATAATAGGCATTGTATCATGATCATCAAGCATATCACACAATCATCTAATTCATAATAAAAACACAGAGTGGAACTCCCCTAACCTGAATTTCCCTTGTTGAAAAGTGGCACTTGAGAATTTCCTTGGATCACAAATGGTCTCCTTTTGAATCTCCTCCAAACCAGCACCTTTTCCACCCCCAACCTCACGTTTCTCCTTTGTAAAAAACCCTCCTCACTATTCTCAAACTGACAGACTCAAAAGTGCTCTCCTCCTCCCTTAATTCTCCCCTTTAATGGTACCTTAATAATGGTTTATTAGAAAAAACGAAATGGCCTTAAACTTAGTTTTAATTGTCATTCAATTAACTATTCTATTTGATTTTCCAGCACCCTTGGCTGCTCCTTTAGCTAGGGTTTCCCTTGCCCCTTCACATTCATGCCAAAACTAAAATTAGCAAAAAGAGAATGAGTTGAGGTTCACTAAGGTTTAAACCCATAACCACTAAATCACCAAGCAAGTGCACAACCAATTCAACCAATCATATTTCGTGATAATTCATTAAATCTTAAGATGATATCATCACTCTCCATGACCATATCATCTTATTAAAATAATAATAGATTAAATATCACAAAAAGGCATACAGAGGACTTAAACCCAAGTCCTCTCAGCCAATTAAGTACTCTTAAGCATTTGAATTAGTACTTTTCCACATCATAACATTCCATATTAAATGCCTTAATGACTTCTACTACCCGCATTTATTAAATAATTATTTAATTAATTATTTAAATCGCTCGGGTCTTACAAGGACAAGGTGGAGGTTGTGGTGGTATAGGTCGAGGAGGTCAGTCGAACAACTCATGAATTGAGTGCTTCAAATGTGGGAAGTATGATCATTTTGCCAAGACTGGTACTCAATATTTAAATGTTACAATTGTGGAAAGGTTGAGCATTTCGCGAAGGACTACCGATCTGAAAGCAAGAAGTTAACAAACTTCCTTTCAGAGGATGGAAGAAGGATTATTATTATTGTTGTTATTATTATTATTATTATTATTATTATTATTATTATTATTATTATTATTATTATTATTATTATTATTATTATTATTATCAGTAAAAATATGTGCATGTATTATTTTTTTAATATTAAAAATAAGTATAATTAATTTTTTAAATTTATTATAATTTTTTTTGTTTATTTCTGTAGATAATTTTTTATTAAAAAAAATACGTATTTTAGTTTAAAAAATATGTAATTTAAAAAAGAAGTTAAAGAAAAAAATAGTTAAATCTAATAAAATAGTTATTTAAAAAATAAAGATGATAAAATAATTATTTAATTTGAAAAAAAATGATTATTTATTGAAAGGTAGAATTGAGAATAAAGATGTGAACACCAACATAAAAAATCCCAATATATATAGTTATATTATTATAATCGTTTTCACCACAAACTTATTATAATAATTTGTTATTGTTATTATTAGTGTAACAATTAAATATATTGATATAATTAATAAAAAAATTATCAAAATAATTAATAGTAATCGGTGGTAAATTCAACGGTATGTGGTTTGTGTTATTAATATAGTCAATAAAATAAGTTGTTTTTGTAACTTTTGTGAATGTCCTTTTTATAATCCTATACTTAGTATGTATCAAGATTGTTATTACCTGAAAGAAACTAATTTATTTCAAGCAAGTGCAAAGATAAAAAAAAAAAGAAGCTTAGACCAAATGTTTTTCTTTCTCATAACAGTGATTTATTCAAATTTATTCGACGATACCATGCGAACAAAGCCTAAGTAGCTACAAGGAGCTACAAGGAGGATAGCAGAAACTGTTCTGATCCATGCATTGACACATAGGAGGTTCTGATAATGTACAAACGCAAGAGTCGCAAGCTGAGTGGCAATAATTCTCTACAATGTCAAGGCATCGGCATTGTGGAGGAATACTCCTGGTGCAAACACAATTATCGCAGCATGCAGTGATTGTGGATTTCACATAGTTTTCATCACTTTTGGGAAGCACCTGAGTGATGAAGGAGGTTGGATCGAAGCGAGCATCCACTGCACTGAAAACTATCAAGAACACCATTAAACTTACCTTCATCATTACCTTCAACTTCAGCATTGCTCTCACTTTCTCTTTCTGCACCCAACACAGATAAATTTTCTCTGTCTTCAGAATGGATACGCATGATTCTTATATATACACACATTCATTATCTTCTTTCTTCTTCCTTTTCAGCTACCATGATAATCACGTGTCTTATTATATCATCTTCTTCGAGTTTTCTTTTGTTGGATTCAAAATTTGAGAATCTCACAGCTGTACAGCGATCATGTTTATCTTCATCCATTCATTTATATACTTATATACACGTGGAACATATTCCTTTTTTAGATAACTGGTTTTAATCATATTATTCAAATACAATAATTACTCAATATGTTGATGATTAATTTTGTTTTGAAATTTAGTTTGTCTTTATATGTTGAAGTAAATCATTAGTTAGTATTTAGAAAGTTAGAAAATTTAATAAAAGTCTTATAAAAAAATGTAGTTATTTAACTTTTACTATTTATCATATTACCAACTAAGAACATTTAAAATTTAGAATTAGAGTGAGTCATAAATTTCATATGTATTGATTAGAGGGGTATAATCGGTTAATCAATTTGGCATGGTCTGACTTATCATAAGTTAATAATTTAGTGGGTCGATTAAATTTCAATTCATGTATTAACGAGTAAAAAAATTTGAATCTTATTGAGTATATAATGGATTAATGGGTTAAACAAATTGGTCTACTGATTCACTTAATTAAAAAAATAATTTTTTCTCTTTCGTCTAAAAAACCTAAATTACGATTATTATTTAAAAATTTTAAAAATTAAAATAAGAATCTTATAAAAAATTGTAGTTCTTTAACTATGACTATTTATAAAAGTTACTAACATCATATGATAAAATAATGTAATACGGTAAAACGAATCGAAAATATTCAACCACTCATATTAAAACGTGGGATAGAGATAGCAGACAAGTTCAATTAAAAGGTGGGATAGTGAGATGGGAGACAAGTTCACTGGCCTTTTTTTTTATTTTATATTTTTAAATTTTGTACTTATATATATATAAAAAATATTTAATTAAAAATATTTTTTAATTTTTAATTAATTAAGTGTGTAGTGTGAAATCAAAAAAATTAAATATAATTTAAAATTATTTATTATATAATAATTAAATAAATACGAAAGATTTAAAGTATAATATTATTAAATATTTTCATCTACACGTAATACAATACAAAATAATGATTTTAAATTATTTTTTATTAAAATTTTAAAATTGTAGGTTTGACAAATTGGTACTTTCTTACTTTTAGCATGCTTGTTTGATAGGATATGTAGAGTAGATCAAAGTGGACTAAATAGTAAAAACATCAATTTGGCCCATCAAAATTTAATAAGTTTGAGGATCATGCATACTGTGATACACATTAACACAAAAAAGCCTTTTAACATCTTCCATTCGATGTTAATACACAAGTATGGATATGAAGAACAACACAAAATGGTCTCAACCAAAATTTTATCAAATCTATGCACAAACTTCAATGTATACGTTATAAAAAATTATGAAAAATAATTTTTTCAAAATGTTCAATCAAACAATTCAAAATATAATACAAACAATTGAAAGTTTAATCATTTGTACTAAATCTTAAATGAGAACTAAGGTTCACTCAGTGTTAAAATAACAATGCATCGATAATATTAAACAATCCAATAAAATTCAAATTATTTTAACATAAAACATTTAATAATAAATCTAAAATTCATACTACAAATATTGCAAAGTGCACATAATGTCACATACAATAGTGGGAAAAATAAAATATAATCAATGTCATATCGTGTCACATGCAAGGAACAAAGTGCAATGGGAGGAAATGAATACAACCAATGCCACATAATGCCACATACAAGGAAAAAAGTAAACTAGGGAGGAAATGAATACTAACCTTTATAGCCTCGTCGTCATCACCGCAAAGCTTGTCAACGCCACCACCGCTGTAGAGCTCATCACCACCACTACATCGCTTGTCACCATTCCCTTTTTAACTCTGTCAAAACGCAAATGAAGATGAAAGGAAAAATCAATCAGTGTAAAACGCAAAAATGCAACCATAAAACAAAGGAAAAATAAGTTCAATGGTGGAAAACGAAGCAAAACTCACCTACGAAGGTTGTCGCTGGTGTTGGGGATGAAGGTTGGAAGGTGACGCGAACGAAAAGCGACGAAAAAAGTGGGAGAGTTCTAATATAAAAACCAATTTGACGTCGGATGGGGCTAGGCCAAGTTCTAGGTGAGCTGGATAAAAAATCAGCATATATTAAAATTTATAAAAAAAAAATTCAACCCAACCCCGCCCCAATCCGTGGTGAGTTTGGTTGGCTTACTACTGTAGCAACTTCTATTAACGAATACTATTGAAAGCCTATGAAGACGGCTTCAAAACCGTCGTTGCTAACGTCGTCGTTAAAAGTAACTCATAATAACGACAGTTTAAAAACACCGTCGTCAATGTTATAGTATTCCACGACGCTTCAAAAGTCGTCGTTGAAATTGCTTTTTCTTCGAACTAGAATTAGATCTCCCTGCCAATAACGACGACGATTTTACTATTACCCGTCGTGGAAGTGTTCAAATGAATGACGGTTTGGGTCATAACCATCGTTAATTTTGTTCTTTTTAAAATAAAAAAACTAGGTTTGTTTTATTTCTTAACACTAACTTGTAAGTCAAAAAAGCATTCAACACAATTCGAATACAAACAAATAGTGCCAGCACAGTTCCAATCCAAACATTTTTAACAAAGCTACAAATAACTTATCATATGAAAGAATAAATCTAAACTTCGAAGTCTCCTTAAACCTAATTTTCACTAACTCTAGAAAGAAAGTATTTCGCCCAGGTTTGTTGAACATAAGCTATTGCTTATGAATCCATCGGACTTAGGTCATTGAATTTCTGCAAAAGTGTAGGAGAATTATTAGCAATACAAATATAAATTAGTTCAAGTTAAAATTAGTATATGAAATAAGTTATTATATTACCTCATTCCAACCACTTTCATAATAGCCTTGAACAATGGCTGCCATTCATTGCATCACGTAATAGCCACACTCAAAGCTTCCAGTTTGTTTATTACACTACACTTATAGTAATTGTATTTAATTATAAATACACATGACAATACTAAAGTAAATGAATGACATATAACGTATAAGTACCCAAAGGGAAATCCAAGTGACCCTTTTAGTATTGGTAGTCGATCAACCACTCAATATACTTTGTCCATTAAAAGCACTAAAGATAAAATTATCAATGTTTGTACTCCAACATCATAAATCATGTCATCTAATATATCTTCTATTGTCGATTTCACAACTCGATGTTCTTCAGTCACAGTTTGAGTCTCTACCAATTCACCATGCCAAATCCATGTTGTATAATTCTTTAGAAACCCATCACATAAAAGATGTTCTCTAATCTCATCCACATCCAATATTCTTCCATTCAAACAATTGACACATGGACACCTCATCTTTCCTCTATATTTAGCACTATCACCATGACGTTGAGCAATCTCTATAAACTCCTCGACCCCTCTCTCATAATCATCACTTATACGTGATAGATTAATCCAGCTACGATCCATCATTATTCTGTAACGAGAAATAATTCCAACTAAATACAAATAATAATTGTCGAGGGTCGGACACCCCCGGACTCAATACCAACACGTTCATCAAGACACATATTCATAGTATTGACAATTCCAACACTAGTTATAGATAATAATTGTGCGAGTAGGGGACAGGAAGACAAATAACATTGGTGGTGGCAGCTTCGCTGGTGGCAGCGCCTCAACCGGCGAACCTTCAACGGTGGTAGCGCCTCACCCAGCGGTAACTTCGACGGTGGCAGTGACAAACCCAGCGGCAACATTCAACGGTGGAAGCCCGTCACCCAGCGGCAACAATAAACGGTGGTAGAGCAAAACCTTCGACAGTGGCGGCGCGCAGACGGTTACAGAGAAAACTGTGAAAAGAGTCGCGAAGTGAAAACAGAGAAAAATGAAATTGTTCTTTTAACCCTCGACACATTTCCATGATGGTTCGCAGTATAACCGTCGATATTATTTAGAAAATAATGACGACTATCAATAAAGTCGTTGTTAATGTCTCATTGATTCAAAATAAGGACGGTTAAGTGTAAAATCGTTGTTAATTTTGATCATGTTATTTACGTTTCTAACACCACGTTCCTTTCTACTATGCCCGCGTGAACAGTGTCGTGAAACAATATTTTTGCACTAGTGACTCACGGGTTCCAATCCATTTTGACAACTCTATGTGTAGTGGTCAAATTACACTTATAATAATGAGGTAGGAAATAAAAATAATTATATAAAAAATCATCAAAAGAATATAATAATAATAGTAATAATAATTTATCTTTTTAATTATCTATATCATTATATCATTATACAAATTATACGAAGAGAATTCACTTTTGTATGTAGACATTTTTTTCAAACTTTATCTATTAATAAATCATATTTTTAACCTAAAATAATTTTTTTATTTTTTGAATTTTTTTTAAATTAAAATATTTTATTTATTTATTTCATTATTTAAATTTAATCATTATATTTTTATTTATTTTTAAAATTAAAGTAACTATTTATAATAAAAATATATCTATAAACTAAATAAAAGTTATCTATAATAAAATTATACAAAAATATATGATTATGTTCCCACTAATATAAATAGT
>Ga0209589_1007815_pt1 | contig 16993 bp, 5 predicted proteins | sample CowpeawhiteBW_FD_187525 | JGI IMG/M metagenome (GOLD analysis project Ga0209589, IMG submission 187525) | Root nodule microbial communities of legume samples collected from California USA - Cow pea white BW (SPAdes) (version 2) | ecosystem: Host-associated > Plants > Roots > Nodule | place: USA...
TTTTCAAGTATTTTAAAATATATTTTTTAATTCAGAAATACTTTAACGATATCTGATCCAAAAAAATATTTTTATATTCAAACAAGAGATATTTACTTAAAAAGATAAGTGTAACCAAAAACGAAATATTCAACTCCTAAGTGTTTACAAAAGTAGAATTGTTTTTTTTATCAAACTTGTCATTTTTAAAGATAAAAACATTACTTATTATATATCTATCTATAGAAAAAACTTAAGTGTGGTAAGGAAGGGACATCATCATTCATTTATTGCAAACTTGACTTTAACTCGTACTTTCTAGTTAAAATGAGAGGTTTTAAATCATCTGACTCAAGTTTAGTCTAATCGAATCTTTAATTTAATTTAATTGAATTAAACTTAGAGTTTATTCTAAAAGGACCTCTTAGAAGAAAAAATAAAAATATTTTTTTGCCTATTAATTTTTATATAAACCAATTTTATCTTTTGAAATTTAATTTTGTTATTTTTTAATATTTTTTCCCTGTGAAATTATTTTTAAAAATGTACTTAATTATATCATAATAGAGTTTAATGGCTTGTTTACTGTCTTCATACAGTAGTACCTTTATTATGTTGTGAAATAGTTGATGAAAAAAGCAGTTGTGTTGGATTGTCATTGTTTTGAGTTGCAACATTTATAGATAAGGTCATAACCATTTGAACTTTTCATCATGGTGAATATTTGAAAAAGTCCTAAAAAATAGAGTATTCTTTAGATGAAAGTGATGAGTTCGAAATTTGTAAAAAATATTGTATTTATGTGTGTTTAAAAATTCATAATTGTTCAATTGGTATTGTAAACTTAGTATAAAGTTCTATTATCGTAGTTAGACCAATTACTAAAATCAGTAAAAGTGTTTTTCGGCTCATCCATTATGAGGCAACATTTTATCAAATTTGGATTCTTTATTTGTTGTATATTGTTTTACTTTTTTACTGTATCTTTAACATCTTCTGATTGACACTAATGTGTATGCAAATGATAATTTTAGGCTTTCATTTTCAATTGAGCAATAAATCTATAGAAACAAGAACACAATTAGTAAAAGACTGTTGTCATATACTATTGTATTTTCTTCTTAATATCCATGTTGGATTTTGTAAAACTATAGCATTTTATTAATTTTGAATGCATGTTTTATCAAAATATTTTAGGCTTCTATTCTAAATATCATAACATCATAATAAGCTCATCCAAAAAAAAAAAAATGGGAGCAAACATCACATCATAATCCGAGATGTTAACTATTTAACAAGGAACTCAATAAAGTTAGGTCAGAGTAGGGCAAATTAAGCATGAAACAAACAAATAAGCGAGCATTCTAATTTTTCAATGTTTGCATTTCTATACTCAAATATGTAACCTCTTTTTATACGTATAGCTTGTGAGGGAATCAAATATAATTTAGAGTTTATATTAATTAGAATTTATTATGTTAAAAATTAAGTTCTCTTAAACCACACTAATCAAGTCTATTTTTTAGTTGTATAATATGATGATCAAAGAGTGATTGGATTGGTAGATAAAAAATGAGTCAAAAAAGTGGGTCAAAATATCATTATATTTTAATATTGTTGGAAAAACACATAAACAACACACTCATATTCTTTGATCTCGAGTATTAACAAATTTAAAGAGTCAGATATAAGTTTGAAATGTTTTTGACTCGGGACAAAGATTATCATACACTTAGAGCTCATCATATAGTTACTAACACCCACTTCCTTAATTGTTTTAGACGATATGAAACTTTTCAAGATATATTATTTTCATCGGTTAAACAAATATTTAGACTGCATTCACAATAACTAGATGACAAACTTTCAAGAAGGAGTTATTGGCCACCCTTTTAAGTGTTCATCCTGATTTTACGTACGAAAATAAATAAGAAAAGTAATATTTTAAAAATATAAAGAAATTCAACGGCTGTTATATGCAGCTGCAGGTAGGTTCCGATAGTTCTGACAGTGTTAATGCGTGTATTAATTTGTTAGCTTTCTATAAAATAATAAAAGAATGAAATTGTGGTGATTACGATCACGAGGTACACAGCTCACAGCAAATTCAGCAGAAACTGGAATATATAATTTTTGTTTCCTCATACACTTAGCTTAATCGCTGTTCTTTTTGACCATTCCCTCTTTCAATTTGCTTAAATTTCTTTCAATTTACACACAGTTCAACGTACCTATCAAATAAAATCACCTTAACACAAACAAACTGTCTCTATTCATTGCTTCACCCAATAACATCCACTACTTACACACATTTAATATTTCAGTTTCGGTTCACTTCAATATTTTTAGGACTGGGTTTTAAACTTAACTTAGCTCCACAAAATTGACTTATAAAATAAGATTTGCACTTCACTTATATATTATAAAGTTATTTTATCTTTAATCGACGTGAAACTTCCAACTATTATTATATCTTCAAAATATTATGATAAATGTTATCATAGTTCAATTTGTTTACAACAATCTAGTAAAAGTAAATGACAGTACTTGTAAAAACTCATTATTTAACAGTTTGTTCGTTGATTTTTTCTTATTTCGTAGCTGTGTGAAACTGGTAATCATCTTTGAAATGGTTTAGTCCAACGCTGCGCGAAGTTTCCAATGCCATGTGAATGAGGATAATCATAATTTAGCAGCACATGGATTTCTAGATCTGATCTTCAATTTTGACTTGTATAATGTCATAAACTTGTTTACGAAAAGAAAGAAAAAAAAAACTAAGAACGAGCAATCTTATGGTTTCTTTAATCCTCACCTTTTTCGAAAAGATGATGGGAAAATATTTTTGGTAGAAAAAGTTCATGCAGTTGTATCAATGCAAGCGACAACTTTATTAAAATATGCTATAACCTTATTAAGGAGTTTTCGTACCTAGAAAACGATAATGTGTGGTTTCTCATGTTTTTATTGAGGAGTGCGTGATTACAGTGTTTACGTGTTCATTTTTGCCGTTTTCTGTGTAAATGTTCGCTGCATTATCGTTATCTCCTTGAGTTAGGAAAATAATTGTCCAAATTCAAATCTTAGTTGTACATGTTGTATCTGCAAAAAAAAAAAACAAAGTGTAAGCACTTTTGTTTATATAACTATTTTCTGTCTTGTGTGGATGCGAGTCTTTGACTGTATTTGGAGGCATTCACTGCCATCGATTTAATAATAAGACCAGATGATAGCAGTTGGGGCCTGCAAATTGCAAAAGGAACACCATGTTTGAAAACTAGTACAAAAAATAACATTTTTCTTTTGTACATGCGTGTGATTTAACAGATCGGTTAACTCATTATTTAATAAATTTTTACTACATTAGATTTTTTTTTTTATATAAATTGATTGTGGAAATGTTGAATTTCTTTTCTAAAGAAGATTTGATTAGGAGAGATTATATATTTATGTGATCATTATCTAACTTATATTAAAAATTGACACCAATTTTGATCTAAAAACAATAAATTATTTGATTTTTTATATATTGTACTCAATTTTTTCATTTATATTTTATTAAAGATAAGTCTATTTTATATCGGTATACTTTTTTTTGGTGAAAGTTCATTTTATATGGGTTTTATATAGTTTTTGTTGTTGTTATTATTGTTTTTATCATAAGTATGTGAAAAAAATGAATTAAAGATTCTCATTAGGTTTTTTAAAGATCATAGAAATATAAGAGATATGAAATATATATTTTGTATGGAGGAGGTTTTTTTCTTTTTATGTATATATAGATTAGAATGTGACAAAATATCAAATGTTTACATATATTTTATTTTTGATTTTCTAAATTTAAATAATAATTAAATATATTTTTATCTTTATATAAAATATATTTCCAAAAAAAAGTTACTAAAAACTAATTTAAATAAAAAAATATTAACTAAATGTTTTTAATAAAAAATTATTAAATAAGTTAAAACAATTTAAACTGATATGATATGTTGCACACAAAAAATTATTAAAAACAAATTAAAAAAAAAAAAAACTATTAGAGTCAAACAATTCTCATGAGTTTGAACAAATTTCTACAGTCTCTCTTAAATACTTCCTTTTTTTTTCAGCAAAGAATAAATTAAAAACTATCACTACCTTAATAAAGAATGAACAATAATTGTCTTGCTATTTGTACAAACAACAATTTTTTAGACAAATTCATATTTGATAATGCATTTGTAGTCAATTATATATTTTAAAGCCTGTAGTGTTAATATCTTACCCAACAATAAGACATTTCTCTATCTACAAGATCCTCCAAACAGTGACAGTTGAAAGCAAGATGTTAACTAACATCCTTTAGCTTTGGGCAATGATTTCTAATAACATTGTTTTTTGTTCTCTCACAATGAAACTAACTGTACAATAAATTTAAGAAATTTATGGTAGATGGATAAAGTAAGGGTAAAAAGGGTGTGAAGAAAAGTAAAAGTAACCCTTAGAGCTAAAGCAATTCCCAGAATCCCAGTTCCCAACACGTTTATGAGGAAACAATGAAGCAAAGCATTAATGGATGGAACCGAGAAAAGCGTGAGAAAGCATCCAATCATGGCAAAATGCATGAGCCTGATCAGAAGTTGTCGGCAACAACCATGCAAACATTAAGGTATTCTCAGAGATGTTAACTAATCTACCTAAATAATAATGCATCAGTGGAAGTCAAAACCCTCCATCTCAGGCTTTTTTTCTTAGCATTGCAATTTGCAACACCGACGTTAACTCCCTCAACACCTTACAAATACACCAATTCATCATTTATATATCACCCACATTTCGAACCTAATCGAAGTCTCTACCAATATTATAACACCTTTTCTCCTTCCCAAACATCGGAAACACACCCTTTTATTAATTCACTCTCAATTTCCGTGTGTTGACTTTATCGTTTATAACAACATCTATTAAAATTCGCATCTTCCTCTACCACAATTTTCATGACACAACTAAATGTGCCACAACCACAAGCAACTACTTCTTCTTCTTCTTCTTCTCACCGTTTCACAGACTAATACTGTCTCATCCTTCTTCTGACTTAACCAAAACATCAAAAACCCAACTTTTCTTTTTTCTTAGTTTTGCAGATTCCGTTTCCATGGATGAAATTGAAATCCCTGCTCATTTTCTCTGCCCCATTTCGCTCCAACTCATGAGGGACCCTGTAACTGTTTGCACAGGAATCACTTACGATAGAGAGAACATAGAAAAGTGGTTGTTTTCATGCAAGAACAGCACATGCCCCGTTACCAAGCAGTGTTTATTGGACCATGATCTCACCCCAAACCACACTCTACGCAGGTTGATCCAATCTTGGTGCACCCTCAATGCCTCATTTGGAGTTGAACGCATTCCAACTCCAAAGTCACCGATCGACAGAACCCAGATTGTGAAACTCCTCACAGAAGCAAAGAGGTTCCCCGAGAAGCAACTCAAATGCCTCACGAGGCTTCGATCCATTGCCTTCGAGGGTCAAAGGAACAAGGCTTGTTTAGAGTCTGCAGGAGTTGTTGAATTCTTGGCCTCAACCATGAAGCACAAGACAGAAGAAAACTCAATTGTTCTCTCTGAAGCAGCTATAGAAGTCTTGTTCCACCTTACCCCTTCCGAGGCTCAGCTCAAAGCCCTCATATACAACGAGGGGTTTCAGTTTATTGAGTCATTGTTGCACGTGTTGAGGCTTGGAAACTACCAATCCAGAGCTTATGCCACCATGCTTCTTAGATCGGCATTGGAGGTGGCTGATCCTATCCAATTGATCAGTGTGAAAACAGTGCTGTTTGTGGAAATCTTGCGCGTGCTGCGTGACCAGATTTCGCAACAGGCTTCAAAGGCTGCATTGAAGCTGATTGTGGAGCTTTTTCCGTGGGGCAGAAACAGGATCAAAGGGGTTGAGGGTGGTGCAGTTTCGGTCCTCATTGAGCTTCTTCTTTGTACCTCGGAAAGAAGAACCTGTGAACTCATTTTAATAGCTTTGGATCAACTTTGCGGGTGTGCAGAAGGGCGTGCAGAGTTGTTGAACCATGGTGCAGGAGTGGCCATTGTGTCAAAGAAAATTCTAAGGGTCTCTCTGGTGGCGAGTGATAGAGGGGTCAGAATTTTGGCCTCCATTTGTAGGTATTCCGCCAATGCAAGAGTGCTCCATGAAATGTTGCAGGTTGGGGCTGTGTCAAAGTTGTGTTTGGTTCTTCAAGTGAATTGCAGTTTCAAGACCAAAGAGAGGGCCAAGGAAATACTCAGATTGCACTCCTCAGTTTGGAAGAATTCTCCATGTATTCCTGTTCCATTGTTATCTTCTTTTCCTTGATCTAGTTTGATCATAGTTTCTATTTTTTTTTTTTCTTTTTTTGTGTAGATGCATCTGATGAAAGTGTCTGGTGCCAGAGGTTTTGGGATTATACAAATGAATCACTTAGTTATAAGAAGGAGAAAAAAAAATCCTTGGATAAATTTTTGTTAAACATTGTACTGTACTGATCTAAACATAGTAGTATTAGTTAACTTTAACTTTTTCTTTTAACATTGGTGTTCCTTGATTGAAAGTTAGAGATTAATGTCTTTTGAACCGAAGAAGTTGACTTGATCTAATAATAATTACTTTTTTAAGCAGAAAAACTTCAAAGAGAAATTTTGATTTCAGTTTTAGCAGAAAAATATTATTTGCAAGTTATCTCAATGTAATGTTAGTATAATATATAACCATAAGTTGCTGTCAATTATGGATTTCATATTTTGTTGCCTAAAGGTCGGGTAATACGTTATATTTGTGTTATTATTCTACAGTGATATTTTAACTACTAAATTTTCACATCTTTCTCTTATAATATGAGGTAACCTTTTCTAAGTAGTTTTGGAATATTGAGAATGAGATAATGAAAAAATGAAAAATCACTTAAAAAATAACACCTAAAATTATAAGAGAAAATTATCAAAATTTAATAGTCAAAAAATCATTTTCCATATTTTGCATACCAATGCCAGAAACAGAGGTAAAAAAATGCATCTATTATGTATAATTTTGTTGAATAATATCATGAGCCTTGAAATGTCCTTATAAGTAAGTATCTTGTTCATTGTTTCTCCAAATTGGTTTCCTAAGAAGTCTTGCATATTTTTTTATTGGTGAATTGTTATTGCTAAATGAAGCTCCCAGGTGGTATAATTGTTTCAAAACCCCTCTTGAATAGTAATATTAACAAAACATGTTGAAATGTGGTTAGGAGAGCAACTCTTGTTCTCCTATCAAATGAAAGGAAATACTGTTTTTTTTTTCTTTTCTGGTGGCGTTTAAAGTTCGAAATAATGATAAATAAATTGTAAAAGAAAAATCAATATTTGTTTTACTAAATATATGCTCTAAGTGAAATATGTTGAACAGATAGATGAGTTGAATATAACATGATATAAGTCCATGATGTAGGACAGGAGGATTTGAATAAAGCCCAAAACTTGATTGGTAGATTATTGGGCCCCAACTTAGTCAACCACGGGTCGGATTCGGAAAAGTATTTGGGCCCATAAATTGACCCATTCAAGCTAACCGGCCGTGATACAAAAGAGAAGAGAACCATTAGATACAGTTATTACAAGGATAACTTTCAAAATCTTCTTCTTCATTTTCATTATTTCTTCTTATCTAACAGACAATGATATTTTAGTCGTTAGAATCATTAAATTAAGGAAAAATAAATTATAAAAATAAAAATATCTTCTAATAGCTAGATCTAAAAGTAATTCTAATTTAAATACTCTTTATTTTTGTATTTTATTTTTCTTAATCGAGCTATCACAAATTAATTTTTTTTATATTTATTGGAAATTTTGAATTAAAATATGAAAAATGAAGAAGATGTAGGGTAATATTTCAAAATTATTATTGGAATAACTTTATTATTGTATATCATTTTTAAAAATTAATAGTATTTCATCTCTGAGATTAGATTGAAATAAAATAAAAAAGTCAGGATATGAAGTAACTCTTTTTTGTTTATGTCGTTAGGGGATTGATTGAGTTAATCTTATGTAAATATATTTTAACAAAAATAATAATAAAGGATATTTATGTACAAAACAATTATATATCAAGGGAAGCTTAAATGTAAAAACACGAAATATTCAACTCCTAAGGAACGTATAAAAACATTATTCTCTTGAATAAAAAAAAATTCCTTTCTCCTTAATGTTATGATCACAATAGCACATTTTTTAGGACGAGTGTTATAGAGAGGAATATAGGAGTTTTGATTGGGAATTTTAGTTAAATATAAACTGAATAAGGCATTCACTTTATGGATTTTTAAGATTTTCGATAATTTTAATAATTAGTGAAGTAATTACTTTGTGATTTATGTGATAATCTAGTTGGTAGTTATTTTTCATTTACAAATTTGAGGAAATAAAAATGCTTAACTTTTTGAAAAGGGTTTTGAAAAGTACATTTCTTTTTGATAAAATTTGTCATTTTAAAAATTTTTAAAGATAAAAAATTTGAATCAAACATTACTTATCAAATATCTAGTAGAAAAATTCAAGGGTTGTGATATATGGTCTCATAAGGAATATGTTGTACTCTTAGTCCAAATTTCTGGAGGATGGGGTTAGAAAAGAGAGAAAAATAATAATAATGAATGATTATAACAAAAAAGAAACGAAAATTTAACAATTCTTAATATGGTTTTGTAAGAACAGCAATGCATTAAAGAAAAGTAAGATGCAAGAGATCGTCCATGGTTTGAATGGTGCAACCAAACGTTGACTAAGAAGTGTAAAAATATAATTTCTTCCTTTTTATATAATGGGACAAAAGTAAAGAAAGGGATATCATCATTTATTCCAAACTTGACTTTAAGTAGTACTTTCCAGAGAAAATTAGAAGTCTAAATGATCTTGTTTAGGTTTTCTTTAATCTAAATTTTAATTTAATTAAATTTTGAGTTTATTCTAAAAGAATATTTAGAAGAAAAAAATATTTAAAGAAAACATAACCATAAAACTAATTTATACGTGAACCAATTTTAACTTGTACAGAAATCAATTTTGTTATTTTGTTCTCCCAAAATTTATTTCAAAACTATTTCCTTGAACAATTGAGTTGATTATGAGTTAATCAGTTTATCAATTTTTTAATAACAATCAAACTTAATATAGGCTGAGTAATAAAAAAAAAATTATTGGACAAACCACTTTAAAACAAATATTTTTTAATAACTATAAAGTAAAAAAAAAATATGACTACACATACATAGTATTTATATGATAAAATATTAATTATTTTTATTCAGAGTGGAGATAAGTAGGGTTTATCGTACTTGAAAATGTATGCATATGTTACTGAATCTAATTCTAATTGAGTATAATGAATAAAACACAATTTTAAAAAATATATAATTGGATTGAGTCTTTAAAATTGAGTGGTAGCAGCTCCCCTACATTAATTATGATTGGTTTGGAGTAATTTGAAAATCAAGAAAATAAAAAGTGGGAATATTTTGTTTAATGTAAACACGATGAATTTGAATAGGAATTAGTATAGTGACAAAATTGTCTTTTAAAAGTAATTTTTAAAAATATTAGTAAGACATTCTTAAAATAATCCAAATAAGACATTTATTCAATGAAATTTTTTAGATTCGAGATCATTTCAATAATTAATGAAGTAATTTGTTGCTATATTCGTGTGATAAAGTAGTTAATAGTTATTGTTGATTTTGACAAATATGAGGGAATAAAAATGCATAACTTAAAAGAAATGTTTTCAAAAAGTACGTTTTTTATCTAACTTTCATTTTTAAAGATAAAGTATTTGAATATATATATATATATATATATATATATATATATATAGAGAGAGAGAGAGAGAGAAAAAAAAACTTAAGTGTGGTAAAGAAAGGGCCATCATCATTCATTTATTGCAAACTTGACTTTAACTCGTAGTTTCTAGTGAAAATAAGAGGTTTAAATTATCTGGCTCAGGTTTCGTCTGACCAAATCTTTAATTTAATTTAATTTAAATTTTATTCTAAAAGGACCTTTTAGAGAATTTTTTTCTATAAATTAAAATTATTTTATGTATTAGTTAGTTTGTATATACAGTCCTTTTAATTTTTTTAATTTTAATATGTACACATAAACCAATTTTACCGCATAAAAACTATTTTTATCTACTTTTATAATATTTTTTCTTTGAGAATTTAAATTACTTTTCGAAAATTACTTAATTTTATCATAATTGAGTTGGATATCAAAATTATGTTGGAAGGTCAAGTTTATTATCATTGCTTATCTAGCAATCAAACTCAATATAACGGGATGATTAATTTAAAATAAAATCATTTATTAAAAAGTCTACCTCCAAACAAATAATTATAATATGTATTAATAATTATTAAGTAACGGCCATGTTACACAGTACATAACATGAAATAAAATATACAGATTTTTCGAAAATAAAAACATCAAATAAACATTTTGTATTATTCATATATTATGTAATCTAAGTTAAAGTTGGATTCATTGTACTTGAAAAAATAATGAACATGTTATTTAATCTAATTCTAATTAAGTATGATGAATAAAACAAAACTTACAAAAAATATAATTGGATTGAGCTTTAAGATCTGGGCACTACGAAGCTGTATGCATTTCTAAATAAGGCCATTTTTTTCATGCGGAAAATAAATACTAAGTGCTTATTAGAAATTTTATTTGCACAATATTTGTAGACTTTTAAAATAAAAAATCATTTAATTCTAAAATCTATTGCATATATGAAATACAGTATCTCATACTCATCCGTTTGGGATATATAGGTCAATTTGTTGTATTCCATAAAACAAAAAGTTTAGCTTGAATTGGCTATTTAAATTCATGATAATTTCCGTAAACGTTAATAGTTGAGTTAAAAGTATTATAAAAATAAGTAAGAAAACTAATATATCAATAAAAATAATTATATTATTTTAAAGGATGAAAATTATGTCATAATTTTTTATATAAATTTGTTTATATATTCGTATTAAATTTTTAGTGTCTCTTCCTATAAAAGTCTCACGGTGTGTATATATATATATATATATATATATATATATATATATATATATATATATATATATATAGATTTGGTGAAGTCAAAAAAAGAAGTTCGAGTGTTTTATGATTCTGTCTACGAATCACCAGCCTCAGAATTGGCGTCGAATAAGAGCCATTAAAATTGTTGCAGATATCAATTCATTGACTACTTATAACAATACATCTATTTACATATATTATAATATATTTCAATTATTTCTCTCATACAACTCATCTATTTACATATAATGTAATATATTTAATTTAAATATTCTTTAACTTCATGCAATATCTTTACACTTATAACAATACATGTAATTGTTGAGAGATTTTTTTTCAAGTTCCAGTAGAAACTTTTTCACTTCCTTCTTAAAAAGCTAGAGTACATGCAAAAATTATATATTTCGATGTTCAGGTGATTGAAGTTCAAGATGCATGTTATGGAAAAATAAAGGCGTATAAAAATGTATTTATTGGTACATGCTTTTTTATAAGAAGAAATACTTATCATAATAATTATTTCGAAGGGATTCAGTTTGTAAAATTCATTACATATCATTATCTTACAAAATATGTTTATGGGTTCTTTTTTCATATATATGCATCCGATACCATTTTCCTTATGCAATTGTGTTTGATAAGTCACAGTGATTATAAGAAAGTACAAGAGTAGGAACATCCCAGATTTCACCCTAGCCACTACAAAATAAGAGGTCATATAATTAAAGTACATATAAAACGCCACCGCATAATTGTTGAATATTAGAGTCAGATTTTGGTTCTGTCTTCCAAACAATTTATTAAACTTTAGCCACCATCTTTGTCATAGTTGTCGGCTTCCCATCATCCACCCTTAACATACTCAATCAATGAATAAAACAGAAAAGTCACGACTGTATCCAATTACTACCAAGTAACATAACAGAAATTATTGAACCATTATTATGATTCCGACTAATTATGTCATGTATCATTGTTTTTTTTTATATATATATATATATTAGTTGAGAAATGGACTAATGTTGCTATAAGGACAATCCCGCAATGACATCCATTGATTGTCTCATGACGAAGATTAAGTGGGTTCAGTCACAATCGTAATGTTTGAACGGTTAGCAAAAATTACATAATGGTTAACAATTATAACTTTTTTACTAGTGATAAGCGTTCAATTCAACAATTGGTATCAGAGTTAAGATTTTGTGTGACAATTACTAAAGAAAAGATTATTGAAGGCCAAGTCGGTCGAATCACAATCAAATCGTTATGTTTGGATTGTTACACTCTTAAATAGAAAGAGGTATACCTTCATCAAATCGTGGTGATCACTAACAACTACAATTTCTGATCTAGTACTAAATGCTTGATCTAACGTATTCTGGATTCTAAAACAACATATTTGGATAACTTACATTGAACTTTACATGTATCCAAGGACCAACTAAACCATACTTGTACATATATAACATTTTAAAATTACAAAAAAAGATATCAATGGATTCAATCAGATAACAACACTTGCATATTAATCTTCAACAACTTAAAGACTCTTATGTATGTTGCATTTTTTTATCAATGAAAACAAATTAAATTAATAAGATAACTGTGTTACCTCAACCCATATACACAACATAAAAGAAAACAAAAAAATGTTAGCACTTATGGTCTCCTCTCCTATACCAAGTCTATTGTGCATAAACCTTACATTCTCATATATCACAAAAGTTAAAAACATTATGTGTCCATACATACAAAGCAATTCCAGATTTGACCACAAAAAGAAAAACATGAAAAAACAGATGAGACATCCAAAATCTAAGTCACTTTTGATCCAATACTGACAATTATTTCTTTATGTATCAACCAGTAGATACTTCATTCATACTTATTTCTTGGATTGGCTACCTAAAAGCCATGTTCCAACACCCTTGGAAGCTACCGCATACATATTACAGAACATAAAACCAAATCCACAATACCTCTATTTGAATTGAACCTACACGCACAAGTATGTGAGTCCAACTTACTTGATTAAACATATCATAACTTGAATAAACCTAACCTTCTACAAACAGATGAGCAAGTTTTAGCTTAAACATGGACATCTAAAAGACATATTGTTAGAATAGTTTATCCCATAAGACTCAAATAACTTATAAGTGCATTGTTTGAAGGCATGTGATTCGGTTAAAACACCAATCAGAGTATAAGAACATTGTTATTTTTGGATACTTAGTTGTAATCCATGCCCAAATCGTTATTTGAATTAGGATAAACACTTCTTCCTCATCAATTCTACCGTGCCTAAACATAGAGTTATTCTTATAATTCCATATATTTCTTTATATATGTTGCATTCATTAAGGTCACCAGAATTTGACAACAGTTCAAAATTTGTTCCAAAAATGATCTATCATTCTACAATTAAACTGGGTTACCACAAATGATCGATTCAAAATATGTACACTTGACTTGATACAAGCTATGTATATAGATTATCGAGGCATAAAGGGGGTATGAAAACAAGCCAGAAATACTTTTTAGAACAAAAAAGGATTTGAAGCTTCAATATCTATCACCTTCGGAATCTGGTTAACAAATATACTTGAATACAGGGAGAATTATTCCATGTTTTGGAGTGTAGCCTGAGTACACCTCTTGCCTTTTCTTTCAAATGGGAAGCACAATCTGCTTGCAGCACCATGCAAAGCTTTGACACAGCACCAACCCTCAGCATCTCTTGCACGACTTCGTTAGACGCTGAGAACTTTGAAATCAAGGAAAATATATGAAGAGCTCGATCATCGGTGGTTGGAGAAACCCTAAGGATCCTTTTGGAAACCACAGCAATTCCTGCAGCATGCTGCAGAAACTGGTCTCTCCCATCAGCACAAGAACACAGATGCGCCAAAAGTATGAACACCAGTTCTGTTAGATTCTTTTCTGGGTTTTCAAGTGCAAGTTCAACGAGCTCCTCCACCGCACCAGCTTCCACTATCTTCGTTCTATTTCTCCCCAAAGGACACGTTTCTATAAGCACATGCAATGCAGATTTAACAGCTTGCTGAGAGAGTTCTCTATTTTTCATCACATTCACAACCACTCTGAAGAATTCAAACCCTAAGTTCCCTAAAGGGGTTGAATCTTTGGCTTCAATTGTCAATTTCAATATAGGTAATGCTTCGTTTATTACCTTGAGGTTGTTCTTAGTTTGAAGCTGCAAAACCCAAGTCAACGAGTTCAGAAAGTCAAAGTTCTGACATACCAAGCGCTTCATGTGGTTATTGTCCACCACATTGGCACTGCTCCAAAGCAAACGAAGAATCCTCAGAGCCTCCTCAACGCACGACGTCGTTTTTCCCTGCGTGAAACTCTTCGTGATGACGTGCACCATAGCTTCTGCAACACCCGCTGAAGCCATACACCTTCTGTTCCTCTCGTTCTCCACTGCAAGGTTATGCAACTTCTCCATTGCGCTTTGAAATCGTGGAGAAACTTCGAGATCCTTCACGAGCTTCTCAACGTTGGCATTGCTAAGAGGGGATTTGGGTGTCGGAATCTGATCAACACCGTTTGCTTCATTCGCTGAACACCACGCTTGGATTAGCCTCCGAAGCGTGTGGTTTGGGGTTAAGAACTCTGCGTTTCGCGGCAATGGTTGCTTTGTGATTGGACACGTGCAATCTTTGGCTTTCAGCAACCAGTACTCTATGCTTTCTCTGTCGTAGGTTATGCCCGTAACGGTTGTGACAGGGTCCTTCATGATCTGAAGCGAAATGGGACAAGCATAAAACTGAGGAATTTCAATTTCTGTCATCGTATATCAGATACACAGTATAAGAAATATGATATGTTTATTTCTTTCTGGTATATTGATAATCGAAGAAAGAAAAAGAAGTAGAAGAAGAAAAGGGTTTGTTTTCTTGGGTAAGACAAATCGGCTCTGTTGAATATAATGTTCAGAATGAATGATTCTAGCTAGTTGTTGATATGTGTTGGCCAGCACAGTATTAGACACTTTTTGATGACTGTGTTTTTTGTGTGGATGAAACTTTATGACTTTGTTTTGTTATCTTATATTATGTATATATAATTTGGTTTGTGTTTAATTTTCTTTCTTTTACTGGTCTAGATGCTTGAACATTTTCAATGGTGGGTTGGGTGGTCAAACCTAGCAGTAATCGTTTGAAAAAATACACTATGACGGTGTTCGAATTTTAGACGCATCAACATTTTGTCTTTCTCCCTAGAAACTATATATTAGATAATTTTAAATTATTATTATATGAAATTAGATACTACTAGAAGTTTAATAAAGAGTATTCATTCCTTAACAAATTTCTTGAAATAATATTGTATATTGACCATGAGTCAGTGATCCATTAGCGGTTCAATTGCGGGTGAAACATAATGTTCAAAAGATTTTGTTAGGATAAATTTTAACCTAATTCTGATACCATGTTAGAAGTGTATTTTAAATCTAATTCAACTTCATAAAATCAGTTTGTAAGATAAGAATTACACTCACTTTTATATCATAAATTGACCTTATCTCTAATTGACGTGGGATTTCCAACGGTATTAGGTTTTACATTTTTATACTTTTCCGTTAAACATTACATTTTAGAATGAGCATTTTCATGTGTGTGTTGTAAGAGACTTGGTTACAGATATGATATTAAAAATCAATTAATATATTATGTTGTGATGTCAAATGATGCTACGAATGAAGTTGGAGGCCACTTGTTAACGTTGGCGGCTTTAATAGTGCAGCTTGATGGGTTGATTTTGATAGTGACATAATTTTCAAAGGAGGAAGAGATCTACAGAAAAAAAGAAAAAAAAACGAGGAAAAAATAAGTTTGAATAAAATAATATGCATGAATCATAATATTTATTTATTTATTTATTTTATTTGGACCCAACTTGCAGAGTGAGCTATAAATAACGCCGGCTTGCAACTAAAATTAGTGAATGGAACTTTCAAAGATGCGCAAGATTGAGTTTGAATTCAAACTTACGTTAGCACGATTCTTTGTCTTAAATATTCAATATTTTATTTTTTATTTAATTAAAAGTTTATTATAATTTATCGGTATGCGTGATTGTTCGTCTTAACTATTCATTCATTTAAGTTTAATATCAAGTTCTATTTATAATTTATCAGTACGATTATTTTTCTTAAATATTCAATCATTTAATTTTTATTTATTTACTATTCAATATAACATTTTATTATTATTATTATTCTTATTATCATGATATTTGTTCTGGGATTAGTGCATGACTATACTTTGTTTTATATTTTACATTAAGTTAACATAAAATAATGTAGTTTACCTCATTCATAATTAGAATGAGGATAGGGAGAGAAAGAGAAAAGAAAAATGAAATTTCATATATACTTAGCAGTCTCAAATTTCATAATTAAAGTATGAAATTTCATACTTTAATATTAGTTTAAAAAATAAATTAATTATTAGAAAAAACTATACACCTATGAACTTTATATCAGTTAGAATTTAAAAAGAATTTTAAAAAAATAATATAAAAAATAGTTTAATACTATTTTTCATATTTTTGTTATTTTTATTGTATTTTAATACATTTTATGAACCTTATGATTTTCTAATACACAAAAATTTTAAATATAGTTTTCTTCTGAATAAAGAAATTTATTTTAATTGTAATTATATAAAAATAATATCAAATAAGAAATGAAAACAAAACAAAATCAGCAAGGTAAGAATGAAGGTTGTGAACTGCAACGGCTACGCTGCTACTTACAGTACAGTAGAAGAACTGTGAAAGTTCAATTTCTAAAGTATATATATATATATATATATATATATATATATATATATTAGTGTAAACACACGCGCTATCGCGCGTGCGTGTACACATTTTT
>Ga0209589_1007816_pt1 | contig 16993 bp, 19 predicted proteins | sample CowpeawhiteBW_FD_187525 | JGI IMG/M metagenome (GOLD analysis project Ga0209589, IMG submission 187525) | Root nodule microbial communities of legume samples collected from California USA - Cow pea white BW (SPAdes) (version 2) | ecosystem: Host-associated > Plants > Roots > Nodule | place: USA...
CTCTTTTGTCTCTCATTTTTGTAACCTTATTTGACCTAGTTTCTAGAAGCTAGGGTTAGGTTTTTGTAGAGACATCCTTAGGTATCTTTTATTTGCTTAGAGGCCCCTAAACTCTTCTATATAAGGAGTGCTCCTAGACATGTAAAAGGGTTGAAAATTTTGAAGTAAAAACACTCTTGTGTCTCAACCATTTATGAGAGTTTCCTCCCTAGGGAGTGAATACTTTTAAGGCTTATCTTGCATAGCAATTGGCGGCACACATCCACTCATCTTCAAGGTTGCCATGGCTTCTAGCCTAGCCTTGTAGTGGCGTGCTTCTCACATTTTTTACCATTTCTTTCCTTTCCATTTTATGTTTTCTTCTTTCTTTAATTATTCTTGGTTTTCTATGGTTTATGTGCTTTCCATTTCCTTTTTATTTGAATCAATCCATCATCTTCTTCTCTTGAGCTTTGTGAAAGGAACCTTCACATCTAGATAGCTTGCTATCGTAATGTCCAGTGGGGATTTTACTTAGCTTTCTTAATCAACTCATACCATATTCAATAATCTTAAAAAGGAACAAGATAATCCTTCATCACATCCAGACCCCGGTATGATAGAAACGATAACAGGCGGGCTGAGCGACGAAATGATCGAAGAACCGAACGCAGAGAACCGAGGAGAGAGTCAGCCTGAACACAGAACACAGAACCAAAGGGACCAACACAACCACAACCCCGACGAGCAGACAACAGACCACCCCTACGCGGGACAATCAACACAATATCTGGGGGATTCGCAGGAGGAGGGAGGTCCTCCTTCTCTAGGAAGAGACACTTGAGAGCTGTCCAACAAGTAAACATAGGATCCGGTCGAACGCATAGAAGAATGCCGCCCATCACTTTCTCAGATTCAGATTTCCAAGGTAGCGACCCTAACCAAGATGACCCCATGGTCATAACTGTGGAAGTCGAGAACTTCCCAGTAAAGAAGGTTCTCATCGATCAGGGAAGTTCTGTAGATATCCTATACTGGAAAACCTTCAACAAGATGCAAATATCTCTCGCTGACCTAACCCCCCACAACGAACCCATATACGGATTCTCGGGTGAAAGAGTCCCCACCAAGGGATACATTGACCTCCACACAACGTTTGGGGAGGGGAGACAAACCAAAACGATACCGATCCGCTACCTAGTTGTAGACGCCCACACATCCGATAACATCCTCCTTGGACGACCATCCATCAATGCACTAGGTGCCATCGTATCCACTCCGCACCTCGCCATGAAGTTTCCATCTTCGCAAGGCGACATCATCACAGTACACGACGACCAAAGCGCGGCCAGAGAATGCTACATGGCTAGCCTGAAACTACCACACCCACCCCTGACAACCCACAACATTGAACAATCCCCAGTCGACACCACCCTGGCCGGCGACGACTTGGACCCAGAATAAACTCCGAAGCACGGCTCGAGCCCGTGGGAGAAACAAGACAACTCCAACTCGAACAGTAGGACCGTTTCCTCCATATTGGAACCTCCCTTCCCGAGGGAGAAGAGCGCCACATTGAGCAAGTGCTCAAGCAAAATGCCGACCTCTTTGCTTGGTCAGCAACTGATCTCCCAGGAGTACACCCCAGAGTAGCCGCCCACAGGTTATTAGTCTTCCCAAATGTAAAACCTATCTCCCAAAAAAAGAGGAAGCTTGGAGAAAGCAGAAGACAAGCAGCTATAGCGAAGGCCAATAAGCTGAAACAGGTCGGATTCGTCGGGGAAGCCTAGTACACAACTTGGCAGGCCAACGTGGTTCTCGTCATGAAATCCAACGGGAAGTGGCACATGTGAGTGGATTACACGGACTTGAATAAGGCCTGCCCATGAGACGCCTACCCGCTACCCAACATAGACAGACTCGTCGATGGAGCCGCAGGACATGCAATACTAAGTTTCCTAGACGCCTACTCTGGCTACAACCAGATACCCTTGGCCGACGAAGACAAGATCAAAACCGCGTTCATAACAAAGGAAGCCAACCTTTACTACAAGGTCATTCCCTTTGGCCTCATAAACGCCGGCGCCACATACCAACGCTTGATGGATAGAGTATTCCAACCGCTCCTGGGCAAGTCGGTAGAAGTATATGTCGACGACATCATTGTTAAGCGCCCAAACGCAAGACAACACTCCGCAGATCTGGCAGAGGTCTTCGAAGCCTTGCGCACATACAACATCAGGCTCAACCCTGAAAAATGTACATTCGGAGTGGACGGTGGGAAATTTCTAGGCTTGATGCTCATACAGTGGGGGATCGAGGCCAACCCTGAAAAATGCCAAACCATAATTGATATGAGAAGCCCCGTGAACATCAAGAAGGTACAGCGGCTAGTAGGCAGACTAACCGCCATCTCATGCTTCCTCCCGAAGTTGGCAGGTAAAACCAAACTAATGATCCAGCTCCTGAAAAAGTCGACCAAGTTCGCCTGGGACGACACTTGCGAACAAAATTTCAATACCTTGAAGCAACTGCTCACCACCCCCCGGTCCTGTCCAAACCGGACCTTTCCCTCACCCTTATAATATATATAGCCGCATCAGCAAACGCACTCAGCTCCGCACTCGTCCAAGAGAAGGATAATACCCAACAACCCATATACTTTACCAGCCGCATCCTCCAAGACCCAGAAACACGGTACCATATGGTGGAGAAAGTAGCTGTCGCAATCATAACAGCAACACGTCGCCTACGACCATATTTTCAGTCACACACGATCATCATCAAAACGGACCACCCCATACAGAAAATCCTACAAAAACCAGATCTAGCGGTCTGGTTATCCTCCTAGGCCATCGAATTGTCAGAATTCACTATCCGTTACGAGCCACATGGACCCATCAAAGCGCAATGCCTAGCAGACTTTGCCAATGACCTACAAGAGCAAACCCCCGAAGGCACCTGGTGGACCATGCATGTGGACGGCTCCTCGAACCCACTAGGCGCCGGCGCAGGAGTGGTACTCGAAGGACCCGACAATGTCCTTATAGAGCAATCTCTGCGCTTCAGGTTCAAAACGTCCAACAACCAAGCCGAGTACGAGGCCATAATAGCCGGCCTCAACCTGGCACGAGACGTCGGTGCCCGTAATCTCTTGTGCAAGACAGACTCCAAGCTCACCGTAGGACACCTCAATGGTGAATATCAAATCAAGGACCCCACGCTCTCACAATATTACCACATGGTGATGTCCCTAATCGAACACTTCGAAACCTTCCAAATTCAACACGTCCCCCGAAGCAACAATACCAGAGCAGACATCCTCTCCAAGCTTGCCAGTACCAAAAAGAAAGGGCGTTACAAATCACTCCTGCAACACACCCTAACCACACCTTCCATTGAGCAACATAACCAATGCTTAAACATAACCACCACCGGCACTTGGATGGAACCTTTCGTCAAATACTTGGAAGAAGGAGTCACCCCGACAAACGAAGAAAAGGGTTGGGCTCGGAGAGCAGCACACTACACCCTAATTGGGGGAGAACTGTTTAGAAGAGGTTTCAGTAAACCTTTGCTCAAGTGTATAACCCGCGAAAAGGCCGACTATGTCATGCAAGAAATACACCAAGGTATCTGCGGCTACCACTCAGGCCCCAAAACCATGGCCGCCAGGATATTACGTGCCGACTACTACTGGCCTACAATGGAAGAAGACTGCACCGCATATGTCAAAAAGTGCGTCCAATGCCAGAAGCACAGTCCCGTAACACACATACACCAAGAGGAACTCCATCACATCTCTTCATGGCCATTCTCAAAGTAGGGGATGGATATAATCGACCCTTTCGCGCCAGGAAAGGGCCAGGTCAAGTTCCTCCTCGTCGCGGTCGACTACTTCTCCAAATGGATCGAGGCAGAACCTTTAGCCACCATAACAGCCAACCAAGTCCAGCGCTTCGTCTGGAAAAACGTCATCTGCCGCAATGGCATCCCCCACACGATCATAACAGACAACGGTTGCCAATTCATAGACAAAGGCCTCGCCAACTTCTACCGCAATTTGAAGATTACACATATAACAAGCTCCGTCGAACACCCGCAAATGAACGGCCAATCTGAGGCCGCCAACAAGATTCTCCTCGGACAACTGAAGAAACGGTTAGATGGGGCAAAAGGCAAATGGCTAGATGAATTACTCGAGGTGCTATGGGCATACAGATGCACCCCCAATCTTCAACCCGTGAAACGCAGTACACACTAGTATACGGAATTAACGCCGTCATCCCAGTAGAAGTTGGGGAACCCTTAATGCGACAACAACACCACGACACACAATTAAACACCGACTGCATGAGTACACACCTCGACCTTCTGTACGAAATGAGAGAAAAAGCAGGTATTCGGGATTTGGCGGCCAAGTTGAGAGCAGCTAGAAGATACAACTCCAAGCTAAAGCCGCGATCCTTCCACAAAGGAGACCTCGTCTGGAGAATGGCCAGTAAAGCTCGCAAGCACAAGGGCAAGTTCTCGCCCAATTGGGAGGGCCCGTTCCGAGTGCTTAAAGAAATAGGCAACAACGCATATCGCTTGGAGAAACTATCCGGGGAGCCGCTACCCAACACCTGGAACGTCTCCCACCTTAAATTCTATTTCAGTTAATTTTTACTTGTAATCGGATGTACTTTTTCCTACCCTGGCATTTTTTCCCTAAGGAGGGTTTTGGCCAAGAAGGTTTTAACGAGGCATCCACCCATCAATAAAATGCAAGTTTATCACTATCTTGTCTACATTAACTCCCAGCCACTACTCTAAGTGCCGCTGGTCGAACAAAAATACAATCCTAGCCACTACCCTAAGTGTCGCTAGTCGAATAATAAGTAAACATTCCCAGCCACTAATCCAAATGCCGCTGGTCGAACAACATAAACATTCCCAGCCACTAACCTAAGTGTCGCTGGTCGAACAACATAAAAGCTCCCAACCACCGCTCCAGGTGCTGATTGGCCGAGCAAATAACTCCCAACAAGTTAAACAAGCATACACCGATGTATATTTTAATATAATAACTTAACCCCATATCTAACTAACAACACATTAAGGGCCAAAAACACAAACATCAGCTAAACGAATCAAAGTAACAAACCAGAAATTACTTTCATTTTCATAAATTATGAAGATTACTCGATACAAATTCATCACAATACAATGACAACCCAGCACCAAAAAAGCTAAAAGGCACACTCGCCCCAAAAACAAGCCGGAAACAAACCAGCATACCCAAACTACAATCTTTAATCCCCAATTACATAAACAAAAAAGAAAAAAGTTTCAGCATCCTTGCCCCCAATATCTACACTAAATTACTCTTCAGCGTCATTCACCTCCTCACCAACCACGGCTTCCTCTGCCCCATCAGCCTCCTCATCGACATCCTCTCCCTCCCCCGCCACCCCATCAGCAGTGGCCGGTGGAGTCGCCACCACGGTATCTTCGTTCGCTATGGTAGCCGCCTCCTGCTCAGCCTTGAGTCGGCTAATCTCTGCGACGTCCAGCGTGCGATTATCATACACATCCAGATTAACATTAAAACGGCAATCAGTCACAGAAACTTCACGGCAGAGGAACTCGGCCTGCCTAAGAGCTTTCTGAAAGCTATTAACATGCTCATTGTACACGGCCTGTTGAAGACCAAAAACTTCACTAGTGGCTTCCTTGATAGCAGCATCTTTGGCGACATTCACCCCATCCAACTCCACCTGCTTCGCCTTCAACTTCTTCTCTAATCCCACAACACTCCCCTTCAATCTCTTCACCTCAGCCTCCAACTTCGTCTTCTCATCTGCCCAAGCCACATGTTCACGATCCCTCTAGCTTTTTAACGCAGCAACCTCCTCGGCTAACTTTTTCTTATCACCCGTGACCAACTCCTCTTGCAACATTGTGGCAACCCGCCAGCTCAAAACCATGCCGCGAGCCAAGTACTCACTCATGGCCCGCATAGTCAATCCTGGATCAGCAGCCTCCACAACAGCCACCTCCTCATCACTCAACTTCAGCTCCAAGCCCTTTCTCATTTGAATCTTGGCCTTCTCAAAACCACAAAGGTCAGGATTACTCGACCAACTGGACCCAACACTGCCGGTCTTCGCGAGGGCCCTCAACCTCTTGCGATCCTTCCCAACACCCTTCATTTTCGAGGGAGCCGACCTCTTCACAACTGGAGGCCGGTAGGTAACCACAACAGGACCCGCAAGATTCGGAGCTTTCGACTGTCCCTCACCCTTCGCAGCGTTCGCCATCTTGTCTCTGATCTTGGCGAAAAAATCCACTTCCCCACCCACCTTCTTCGCATGATCAGCCATCACACCTGCACAAAACTAAATTTTTCAGATTAGTCCAACACAGAACCAACAACAATGTCAGAACATACCGCATAAGTCGTGGCCAGGATTATCTGTCAAATAACAACAAACAACCCATTTCCCCAGCACCCTAGTCGGCAGCGTCTCTACACCTCCACCACCCTCCAACTATTCGCATCCAAGCCCTCTTTAGCCACTGCGTCCCTTCGAGCAGGCGCACCCGTCTAATGAAATGGGAATTTTGGCCGCCCCTCATCATCATAATACAATAACCTCCCGGCCGGTAGCACCCTCACTCGAAAAAAGTCGTCTTTAAACTTCTTAAAAGACTGCGTAAAGTCGTCCAACAAGCTAATTCTTGGCCTCCTAACTAGCGACACCCACGACAACGGATCCCTCGGATGCGTAACATAGAAATACAGAAAGCTCTCGGGAGTCAGCGACAATTACAGCGCTCTACAACTAAGCCGGAAAGCCTACAGGCTCCCCCAGCTATTAGGATGCAATTGCGTTGGCGCAACATTCAACAGGCGTAGAACCCCAATCGTAAACTCGTCCAGCGACAAACGAACATGCAGCTTCGTAAACATACAAGCGTACATGTAGAAAAAGTCACCCTCCAACCCCCCGCGACCATGACACACGACCTCCACAACACTCAACCGCTCAATAGTCGCCGTACTCGGATCGGCCCACCTTTCAAACAAATAGATGCTATTCACCCAAGACCTCAAAAGCCTAGACCATCGGTACTTTGAGGAACAGGACCTCACCCCCTCAGACACCCACTCATACCCATCCCTCCTCGGCCAAAGCGACTCGGCATGCTCACTGGCCGGATCCTCACGCACCTCCCACTCAACCTCAATATGCAACGTATCCGACGAACTAAAAAATTCTAACCTAAGTCCACCAAAACTCGCCCCCGAATCACCACAATTAGAACCACTAGAAGACGTAGTCGACATACCTCATAAACCGGCTAAGCAGCAAACGGCACACGCACAACAACTGACAAACAAGCAGCAACGCAGGAAACCCAAACAAGACCAACGACTAAGAGCGACGAAAAATGTCAACTGATCCACTCCTATTTAAAGCACGTAGTCACAACTTTCCACCTTCCACCAAACCTCCTCAAAGCCCAAGGCCCAACCACAAAAAATCACCTCGAAAAACTCACTTTGACACAACCAGGCTAATCAACAGTCACGTCTTTTCAACTCACCTAACCCTTGACCAAGTGTCAGAGCAAACAGTGCAACTCAACTCACACTTCATAGAGATACCGGTCAAGCTACCGCAACAACTCGGCCAACATTGACCAAAGAAAACGGCCCACCATCACACCAGAACTGTATAGTCTATACGTCACTTCTTGTCTCTAGACTGGGAGGCTGGTATACTCACAAGGTACACAGCCAAAGACCACAAATGAAATTTGCAAAATAGTCTATACGTCACTTCTTGCCTCTAGACTAGGAGGCTGGTATACTCACAGGGTACACGGCTAAAGACCACAAATGAAATTTGCAAAATAGTTTACACGTCACTTCTTGCCTCTAGACTGGGAGGCTGATGTCCTAACCGTACCTGAGTACACGAACCTCAGTAAAGCACGATGGTCGCCTACCACGAAAGACACCTCCATCTGGAATAACACGGCCCTCAGCAGACACGATGGCCGCCTACCATGCAAGGACACCTTCATCTGGAATAACACGACCCTCAACAAACATGATGGCCGCCTACCACGCAAGGACACCCCCACATGGAGAACGCGACCCTCAACAGACCTCAACCACCCATCTTACGCATGCGCCTTCCTTTGGACAACACGGCCTCCAGCCAAACCCCATGGCCGCTTGCCCTACGATAGGCATCCCTCTGAAAGTAGACCACCCTCGACGCATCTCATGGCCGAATACCGAACACCGCCAACCCTCAGAGGACCCCTTGGTAATTTCTCTCCTTAACACTAGACCCTGGAATAGCCAGAAGAGGAATATTGGGCCCAAAGGCCCATCGTAGGTAGGACCCATAGGCAAAGACGTATAAATAGCACACTATTCTATGCATTGATTATGCATTAAATTATTCTCTGAATCCCTGACATCACCAGTGCTGACTTAGGCATCAGAGTGTCTTTTGCAGATCCCCTGCGCCGCCCTCAAGCCCCCCCTTTGGAAACAAGAGAAGATCGACCCGAAACAAGACGTCCAAGACCTTTGACTGATTTGTGGACTACAGACCTCGGTTCCGTAAGAACAAAACTATATTAAAAATCTTTTTATACTAATAAAAATTAAATTATCTTTAAAAAATATAACTTTTTTACCAAGTTATTTTTACTTTAATATTATATATTTTTATTTCTTTTTTATGATAAAATAAAAAATAAAAAACAAGATTACCTTCATCCCGTACTTTCCCTGATAAAAAAGAAAACGTTTTTTTATGCATGACCCAGACTAAAACTCCTCCCTCCATATCCTCTAGAACTAAACAAGATAAACAAAGAGAGAAGAACAACACTATAAGAAGAATTGGTGAATAAATTGATACTCTGAACTCACAAGGAAAATATTCTTAATGTACTCATGGGATTATTATTTTAATTTATTTTTTTCATTCTATTTGTCACTACAAATATCTTTAAATTTTTCAGATAATGTTCATTCTTTATGCATGATATTTTATACCAGAGTAAAAGTAAAACAAATTGTGAAACTTTATAAACAGAAATGTCAATAAGACATCAAATATAAATTTAAGTTTCTAATGAACTTTGTGTGATACATGTATATAAAAGATGACTCTTATTTTTAGATATACGATATAATAATTATTTTTAAGCAAGATTAACATTATATTAAAGATTAATTAATTTTTTATTTATTTATATTTTAAGTTTCTGAGTAATAACATAAATTTTCAAATTTAAGGTAAAGTATGTAATTAAATAAGTAGATAATTTTGTTGTCTTTGGACCTTCACTTTTTTTAAGAGGATGGATGAAGTGTTTATAAGTTTTAACAAAATTATAATTATTTTGATCATGTCACAAATTGTAGTTTGTACTTCTTAATATATATATATATATATATATATATATATATATATATATATATATATATATATATATATATGCTTGAATGTACATTGGAATAAAGAGTTCTCTCTCAAAGCTTAGATGTGTGTTTTTGTGGATTTGTACTCTAATTCTGTTTGACAGAATTAGTATCTATAAAAGTGTCTCATTTATGTGTGCAATCTCTTTAACCTAACAGATAAAAAAAATTAAATCAAATCAATGCGTGAAAATTGATATTAGCTGAGAATCCAAGAAGCTTCTTCTTTTGATATTTGATTATCACAATCCGTAGTAGAGGAAAAACCTAATTCAGGATATATAACATAAATGATATATATATATATATATATATATTAACAGAAAATTAATTTTTAATATTCTTAATTTCATATTTAATTGGAGATAGAGAGATGATACTGCATGTAACGTACAAGAGGATAGATATTTAGAAGATGTAAGTCATTTTAAAAATGTATACCATTTTATCATTTTATCTCATTAGATCTTGTGTTATCGGCTTACAGCTCTCCCTAAATCATTAAAAACCAATAGAATAAATGGTTAGTATCACTACAAAAAAAATTGAAATTACCGACGGAATTTTATCGACAGATATACTTCTGTCGATAAATTTGAATTACCAACGGATTTTACCGACGGATTCTCAAATTTTAATTACCGACGAAAAAATCCGTCGGTAAAAAAAATTTCATTTACCGACAGAAAAATCTATCGGTAAAATCCGTCAATAATTCAAATTTTTTTTACCGACAAAATTACCGACGGATTTTTCTGTCGGTAAAAGAAGCGAGAAATTTTCCGCCCAAATTTGAATTACCGACGGATTTACCGACAGAAAAATCCGTCGATAAAAGAAGCGAAAATTTTCCCGCCCAAATCTGACCTTATAAGAAGACGAGGAGAAGGAGAAAAGAAGAAAAAGAAGGAGAAGAAGAAGAAGAAGAAGAAGAAGAGAAGAAGAAGAAGAGAAGAAGAAGAAGAGAAGAAGGAGAAGAAGAAGAAAAAAGAGAAAGAGAAGAAGAAGGAGAAGAAAAGAAGGAGAAGAAGAAGAAGAAGAGAGGAAGAAGGAGAAGAAGAAGAGGAAGAAGAAGAAGATGAAGGAGAAGAAGGAGAAGAAGATGACGACGACATTGACGACGACATTGACAGCGACGACGACGGCGACATTGACGGCGACGGGGACGGCGACCACCAAAAAAAAATGAAAAAAAAAATTGAAAGAGGGAGGAGGAAGAAGATGAATAGTGTAACAAATTTACCGACGGATTTTTGGTATTTACCGACGGATATTTCCGTCGGTAATTATCGACAGATTTAACGACGGATTTTTTTATCGATAATTATCGACAAATTTATCGACAGATTTATTCGTCGGTAATTACCAACGGAACATAATTTTCGTCGGTAAAATTTTACAGACAAGCATTTTACCGACGAATTTTTGACCGTTGATGATCCGTCGGTAATGTTGATTTAGCGACAGATTTTGGCCATTACCGACGGATTTTGACCGTCGGTAATAATGATTTTTCTTGTAATGGTATGTCTCAAACTCTAAGCATGTGTTTTGAAACTTTAATATTAGCCCAATTAAGGTAACGATCTACGGAACGATTCAATTACGGAACGATTCAATTAATATAACTAGTAACATACAGTTACAAGAGCAGATCCCACTCCTGAAATTATGAAATCGATTTACATCTCTCAAAACACATTATAAAAAAAATTGTGTTTTAATGACCACTCATTTTGGTCGCTAAATAACAAAAAATTGGTCACAAATCATTTAGTGACCGAAATAGAGACTAAATGGAAGTAGTGGCAAAAATTCTAGTTGCAAATCAATTAGTGACCGAATCGAAATTGGGTCGTTAAATAGCCATCGAAATTTTATAATTGCTAATTGGTCGTTAAAAGGATTGGTCGCTTTTAACTCTTAAAAACCAATTTAGTCACCAAAAATTTCGTAGCTAATTTGGTGTCTAATATTAAAAATTTAGCAACCTCTTTTTTTTTTGTCGCTAATTACAAATATATATATATATATATATATATATATATATATATATATATATATATATATATGATTTTAAACTATTTTGGTCGCTAATTCGGTCACAAATGTCATAAAATAACGACCATTTTTTTCGGTCACTAGTAATAAACGATGTTCTTTCTAATTAAATTACTTTTTGTCACTAAATCGGTGGCAAAAAACTAGAAACGTATAGCTACAAATATGTTTCGGTGGCTAAATCAATGACAAAAAAAATCAGCAACAATATCTTTTATGGCTACGTTTGTATACATAATTTTACTTAATTATACGCAATATTTAAACATTTAATTATGCTAAACAACAATCAAGTCAAATATATAATGTATTAAAGACTAATATAAAAAATTAAAAGTATATATATTACATGATCGAACATATTCTAGTCACAAGAACCATATCGTTTTTATCATATATTTCTCTCACTTTATGCAACCAAATATAATGTAACCATAAACTAGAAAGAAATCTAGCTATTCCCAAAAAGAAAAATGGATATAGTTGTGAGCAAATTTGAACTAATGAAAATTATTAGTCCTATGGTCTATCATCACAAGATTGGTCTACTATATAATCATTATTAGGAGGATCGGAAGGAGGAGTTGGCATAGAACTCTTCAATTGGATATGGTGCAAAATAAGTTTCATTTGCTCATTTTGTTGGCACATTTGCTCATTTTGTTGGCGCATCTGCTCATCTTGTTGGTGGATGCATTCACTCAGTTGCTTGTGATTTTTCATCAAGTGCTCCATCTTTTCTTCAAGTGTCCTCACCTTAGCATCCTTTGCCATAAGTTCAACATTTAATTTTTGAATAGTTTCACGCATTTCTTCTATTTGATGAACTATTGGAGTTTGGTTGGTACTAGAGTAAGCACCTATAGAAGTAGTAAACCTTTTACTCAATGCACCAAGTCCATACACATTACCCTTTTTATTTCCACCTCCAACTAAAGTAAAGTATATTTCATTGTCATCAATGGAGGTAATAGGAGAGTTCTATGAAGGTGATCCTTCAAGCATTTGATTTTGTTGAGCTTCATAATGAAGTAAAAAATGTTATTATTGTGAAGAAAACCTGTAACAAACATTAAATTATAAATTTTAAAATATAAACATACTGCAAGGTCACGGGTCTTATCATTGACCCACTCTCTAGTCTTTAATTTTTTGGTTCTTTCTACAACATAAATTGAATACGTAAGTCTAATATATTGTATTTAAGCACAACATAAATTGAATACGTAAGTCTAATATATTGTATTTAAATTAAATATAAAATATAAAGAGATAATAAGATTACCATTTTCTCAAAGTGAGATGTCATAGATATGGAACCACCACAATATGCAAACAATTATTGGAATCTAGGTCCCTTTATCCTGATTAGTCCTAACTTTGTTCATTGCATTTTTAGAATACGTGAGCCTTTTGTATCAAAAAATGATCTTATGACTCGCTCTTGTTCAAGATCCCACACCTATACTCTTTCTGCATGAAATATAAGTTAGGAAACAAACATAGTAGAATTATAAATTACATTTTAAACATTAACATAATTGGAATTACCTTACACTCTCCAAACCACATGTCTAGAAGTTCAATTCGAATTTTCTTCCAATTGGGATTAAGTTTATCAAATTGTTGTTTAATGATGTGAGATTACAGTAGAATGACCACTTGCTAGTGTAAACCTATGTTCAAACATAATGTCAAAATGGTAGATGCAAATAATGACATCAAAGAATAACAAATAATCTTAGTCTTGACTAGGCATCTTAATGAAACCTCACATAAACAACCTTCTTCAAATAAACTGTCAAGTGATTGGGAGAATCCAATATATATTAATTAATATTAAATATCAATTAAATTTTGATAGAGAATTTAGTATTGGTGACAATGTAAGGTGAAGACAAGTTATTGGAAATATGGCTCAACATGGAGACTACATTTGGAGAGTTGGGTGATGTTACCTTAGTCCAGTCTAAGCTACCCAAGAAGCTCAAGAAGAGAACGCATGTTGCTACTGAAGATGGTTCTACTAGGTATGTAACAAACTCAGTATGCTTTCTATAGTTCCCACATTCTACATGGTGACACTTATTCAATTTTCTTACATCATTCTTGTTAATTTAATTTAGCAGAATTGAAGGATTTATCGTTTTTTTTGTTCCCTGAAGAAAGTTAGACAACTAATCTTAATATCTTAGAAGCTGCTTACAAATGCATGCATAATTTTAATTGAGTTATAGTATGAGTTTAACTGCCTATATTGCTTAGGTTGTATCAATGGGATAGGAGTTTAGCAATATTATGAAGCTTCCTTCCATGATAAAAGAATCAAAACTTAAACATAATGAAGTGGCTGATGTAAAAAAACTTCTCCTTGATTTACATGTACATGTTCACCATCATTATTCCTTCTACATTGCACATGCTAACACGAAAACCTTATGAAGTTCTAAGTAAGCTGAATTATCTTGATTCTTATTTTAGAAATTGGTGCATCTATGTTTTTAAATAAAAATTACTTCTTAATCGTGAATATTCTCTATTGTAATGGTAATATATTAGATATTTTTGAAGTTATTTGTCTCTCAAAACAAACGTGATACAAACATATAACAACTATATATCAAGAAAATATTTACACTTTTAATTTCAAGTCAGGAGTATAGAACTTTCTAAATAGAAATAAAAACAAAAGTGTTTAAGATCAACTTTTAAATTGACAATTTTCTATTTTTTTTTTCATGTTAATCATTTCTCGGACCAATTTTCAACGTGTATGCAACCATCCATTTTTCTTGTCCTTGTTTTGATTTATTATATCTTATGAGTTCTTATTTTCTAAATGTACTTTCTGTGTGGAATGAAATTGACAGCTTAGATCATAAACTTGAAGTTTTGTCTCAGGGTTTTCCTTAATAAGATAGTTTGAGTTCAAACAAATGATAAAAAAATATATATAGGGATGTCTCATCTTCCAAGGCTACAAATTTGAATGAAGTGCTAATGTGTCTTACCAACACTAATTTGAAGAACAAACATGTCCCTTCAAAAAGTGGAGTAAGTAACTCATCAATCTGCAAAAAAAAAAAAAAAACTCATAAACATAAAATATACTTTATGCTAACTTATTCCCCTTGCACCAAATCATACAATATTTTACCCCAATGAGAAAACCCCGAGAAATAATTAGAAAATCAAAATTTTGTCAAAATAAACATCTATTGACTAGAAAGAACTGAAAATGTTGTAGAAAATTTAACAAAAGAAATGGGTATCTACCAAACCTAGAAAAGAAGGTAATAGGTGTGAAGATCTATACCTACCAAACCTAAGTGAACGGTGAACGACGTTTTCAAATCGATCCAAATGGTGGAATCCGAACTATCGAATGTGAAGTAGTGAGAATGCGAACCAGACAAAACACGAACGCGAACTAGTGAGCACACAAACATGAACCAACGAGTACGCGAACCGAACCAGTGTGAAGGAAATCGTTGTTAATGAACTAGTGAGAACACAAACCATAAAGAACGAGAACACGAACGACAGATGGTGGAATGCAAATAGTCATAGAGAACATGAAGAACGCGGAGGCAACGAGAAGGAAAAGGGTTTTGGTTTCACTAAGACAATGAGGATGGAAAGGGTTTTGGTTTCACGACACATAACCAATTTGAGGGAAGAATTTTCCCTTCAATTTTTTTCATTAAGACGGTAGCTGAAAATTAATTTTTCTAAATTATTTATAGTTTATTTTTTTTAAATTGTTAAACACAATTGTTTTATAGTTTAGCCCACATATTTTAAAGCCAACACTTGAATAAATGTGGCATAAAGTATCAATATTTTAAAAAGTGTTGCCATTAAAAGTTTTTAAGCTTATAAAATCGTTGCCTATACTGGACAAATATAGTGTTGCTTAAAGTTAAAAATGTTGTAGTGATCAAATATATTAAATTAATCAAAAATTTGTTAACACAAATAAATTAAGTACCAATATATTTTTATAAGATTTAGATTTAAAATATTTTTTTCACCTAATTATCAACTTCTCCTAATCGATGATGGTGGTGGTGGTGGTGATGTTGGTGATGGAGGTGGTGGTGGTGGTGGTGGTAGTGGTGGTGATGGTGGTGGTGATGTTGGTTATGGTGGTGGTGGAGGTGGTAGTAGTGGTGGATGTGGTGCTGATGGTGGTGATAGAGGTTGTGGTGGTGGTGGTGGTGGTGATGGTGATAATGGTGGTGGATGTGGTGGTGGTTGTGATGGTGTTGGTGGTGGAGGTGGGAGGAGAAAAAAGATATTAGTAGCAACAAATTGTAAAAGTAAATAATTTAGTTATTTTACAATTTCTATTAAATATTAATTTAAAACTTTTATCATATTCTTTTAATCTAATTAAATAATTATATGAAAAGAATATGTGTATAGTTTAGCCAGAAAAATATTCGGTGGCTAAATACCATATTAAATATATCTTATAAAATAATATTATTATCGGTTGCTAAATCGGTGGTTAAAACATTACATATTAAATAATATTTTAGCGACCAAAAGTATTCGGTGGCTAATTACCATATTAAATATATTTTACAAAATAAATTTTATTTTGGTCACTAAATCGGTGGCTAAAACATTACATATTAAATAATATTTAGTGACCGAAAATATTCAGTGACTAATTACCATATTAAATATATTTTATAGAATAAGATTTATTTTGGTCGCTAAATCGGTGGCTAAAACATTACATATTAAATAATATTTAGCGACCAAACATATTTGGTGACTAATTACCATATTAAATATATTTTGCAAAATAAGATTTATTTTGGTTGCTAAATTGCTGGTTAAAATATTACATATCAAATAATGTTTAACGACCAAAAATATTTGATGACTAATTTCCATATTAAATATATTTTACAGAATAAGATTTATTTTACAGAATAAGAACACTCTTTATTTTTTCTTCTACATCAACAAGTGCAAAGTCTATATCACACGAACATATCCAACTTATTATATATCACACCAGCTACGAACAATAACTTTTCTCATCATATTTCTAGTGTAACATCCTGTCTGGATATTACAAATTTTAAATAAAATAAAATAAAATAATATTAAAACCTCCTTTAATATAACTGATATCGCTGTCGTTAGGCGATCAAATTACCACTACTTTAGCAACTTCAGTATTGCCAGTTTGTAGTGAAGAAAATAGTTAGGGTTAAGATAACCCTGAGTCGTCTCACAACGAATACGGAATTGATCTCAAATATTTGATTCTCAAAAATGCAATTTAAAACTAGCAACTATAAAAATAGGGAGGTTTTGATATGCAAAGAAAATGACACGGAAGATTGTAAACACAGTAATAGTAAATAGGTCAATTCCACTGCTTTTTCTAAATAAGATTCTTCATTGGTTATCTAGAGATTATTGTTAAATTAATTA
>Ga0209589_1007822_pt1 | contig 16988 bp, 10 predicted proteins | sample CowpeawhiteBW_FD_187525 | JGI IMG/M metagenome (GOLD analysis project Ga0209589, IMG submission 187525) | Root nodule microbial communities of legume samples collected from California USA - Cow pea white BW (SPAdes) (version 2) | ecosystem: Host-associated > Plants > Roots > Nodule | place: USA...
AAAAAAAAAAAAAAAAAAAAAAAAAAAACTGAAGTCTGAATCGGTACCTGTGGCCTCAGTTTGAGATATTCCATGCTACCCTCAACTCTTCCGTACGCCAAATAAGTAATCCTGCCACCATTTAAGCAACTTTTTTATTTTATTTTTTCTGTGTACAACTACAACGCCATCATTCACAAATAATCTCTTTCTTTTCTTATGCTTTGATTTGAAGCCAAGTACCTGTTACCCCTTTTTTAACAGTGAGGCTTAAGAAAGCATACAAACAGCGCAGCACAGAATGGTTTGGAGTATTGTGGGGACTTCGCAAACAAACATTTTGTCAACGCGGCGTATGCACTTTTAGCTCCCTTTAGAGCCAAATAAACATATATTTTGGTGTGAGAAAATTATTTTTTGATTATTAAATTGTAATAATTTTCTCTTATAACATGAGGTATATTTTTTGAATGTTTTTTAATTTTTTTAAATTTTATATTTCAAAATCACTTAAAAAATATCACCTCATAATATCACCTCATATTATAAGAGAAAATTGTTAAAATTTAATATTCTAGATTCTAATTTTTTTTTCTTATGCGTGAGGCCGAAGATATTGTTGCAAGACATTCAACTCCCTGGAATAGTGCGCAATAACTTTTAATTGGTTCTTTCCACACAAATCATCCAATGAGTAGCAATTCCACTAAGCCCATAAGCAATTCCTTAAACCGTGAAACATGGGATGCCACATGCCACGTGCTCGCTCCGTAACACTCTCTAAATGCACGTGATTCCGTATCCATCAAGAAAATCAAGATCGCGTCGCGTCTACTGTAACATCAAACATATAAAAAAATAAAAGAAAGGGTCGGCACTGCGCACATGATTAAGAAACTCCCACTCTAAGCTACTACGAGGGTGCATGGAAGACAGCGATATATAACTGCCGGGCACCCGAAACAAGAAAAGAGAAAAAAACAGCACCAAAATGACAATGATGCGAAAGACATTGTTGATGACACTGTTATTAGTTTCCTCAGCTTTCTCAACAGCCACATCAACGAGGAGACATTCCAACAGCAACATAGATTGGTGGTGCAGCCAAACCCCGTACCCAGAGCCATGCAAATACTACATGCAACAGAGCCATTACCATCACAGACTCAAACTCAAACACAAATCCGAATTCCGTGAAATTCTCATTCACTTGGCGCTGGAGAGAGCAGTGATCATGAGAAAGAAAGCACGTGACTTGGGGCACAACGGGATCACCAGGAAGGAAAAATCAGTGTTCCGTGATTGTCTGAAGCTCTACGATAACACCGTGTTCCATCTCAACCGTACCCTCCAAGGCCTTCACGAGAAGAGAAGCTGTTCACCGTTTGATGCGCAAACGTGGCTCAGCACAGCTCGCACAAACATCGAAACGTGTCAGCACGGGGCACTGGAACTTGGGGTTCAAGATTTCGTGGCTCCCACCGAGAGATGCAATGTAACCGAGATTATAAGCAATGGGTTGTTCGTGAACTGGGCTTTCCTGAAGTACGAAGCGGTTCATTATACGGAAGATGCAGAGGCTGAATTTCCAAGCTGGTTTTCCGTGCACGAGAGGAAGCTGTTGCAGTCTTCTTCCATAAGGGCTCATCTGGTGGTGGCCAAAGATGGTTCGGGGCATTTCAAGAGTGTGCAAGCTGCTATCAATGCCGCTGCAAGGAGAAGGACAAAGAGCAGATTCATTATTCACGTCAAGAGAGGGGTTTACAGAGAGAATATTGAGATTGACAAGACCAATGACAACATTATGCTGTTCGGTGATGGCATGAGAAACACCATTATTACAAGTGGAAGAAGCGTTAATGCCGGCTACACCACCTATAGCTCCGCAACAGCAGGTCACTGTTCTTCACCTCAACTACTGTTTCATCTTTTTCTCTCCTTTTATTCACTGTTTCCTTCTCCTTTTTTCTTCTCCTGTGATCGATTTCATTGTTTCTTGAATTCTGTTTGAGTCTAAGTTTGAAATTAAGTCTCCCATCGGAGTTAAACAGCATATAGAATACCCATGAACCCATTCTAGGTTTAGGGTTGGAAGTAGTTTCAATCTATAATCAGATATTATTTTTGTGAAGTATGAATTCTTTGTGCTTTGTTAATGAATAATAAGAACATGTTGAATACTGGAACTTGTATGTGAAGGTAAAATGATGACTTGAAATAAACATTTTGTCCAGAGAGAGTGAGTGATGCGTGTACCTTTAGCCAAGTATTGCGCATAATGACATGAAGAAATGCTTGCGATTTAAGCAAAATGTATATAGATTGATTGAGCTTTTATTAACAGTGTACCACTTTTTGCAATTAACGAAACTGAAATTGTTATAAAATTTCAGGAGTTGATGGTCTTCACTTCATTGCAAGAGACATTACCTTCAGAAACACGGCGGGTCCGCTGAAGGGTCAAGCGGTGGCGCTCCGATCAGCCTCTGATCTGTCTGTGTTCTATCGGTGTTCCATAGAAGGGTATCAAGACACGCTCATGGTCCACGCCCAGCGACAATTCTACAGAGGATGTTACATCTACGGCACAGTTGACTTCATATTCGGAAATGCCGCTGTTGTTTTTCAGAACTGTGTCATTCTTGTAAGAAGGCCCTTAAATGGACAGGCAAACATGATCACAGCCCAAGGCCGAGACGACCCGTTTCAGAACACTGGGTTTTCGATCCATAACTCTCAGATCAGGGCTGCCCCAGATCTCAGGCCCGTTATTGGCAGGTTCAACACCTTCTTGGGCCGCCCATGGCAACGTTACTCCAGAGTTGTGGTGATGAAATCATTCTTGGACAGCATGGTGAACCCAATGGGCTGGTCTCCATGGGATGATTCTAATTTCGCTTTGAATACTCTGTATTATGGAGAGTACATGAACTTTGGGCCCGGTTCATCCACCAGAAACAGGGTACGATGGCCCGGTTTTCACAGCATAACTAGCCCAACTGAGGCATCGCGGTTCACAGTTGCTAACCTTCTCGCTGGGCGCACATGGTTGCCTGCCACTGGTGTGCCATTCACTTCTGGCCTTTGATCTTCTTCATCATACTCCATTGGTTGGAATTAAGTTATGTTGTAGTTTGTGTCTACAAACAACACAATATTCTTTTGTACATTCCAAAGACAAAAAACAATAAATTATAAATAAATAATACACGCATGATCGTGTAAAAGTCTCTTACATTGTCATTCAGACACAATTTCGCTCTCTTTTTTTCTTTTAGACAAATCATTCCAAATTTTTTTTTACTTTTTTGTTGTTTTGGTATAGTCACCGATGAAATTAGTATTTTAATTTTTTTAATAAATTTTAAAATTAGTGGTCATCAAAATACATATATTTTGATGACAAAGTGGTAAAAAAAAACAAACTCAAAAGACTAATTTAGTTAGAAAGTTTATATCTAGTTTAAACATGTAAAATAAACTTGTAATTGAGAAATAAATTTACAATTTGGTTTAAACATTGATAACTTAAAGATCCGATTCTATACGTAATTTTATATCTGTTTGTCGTTCTAAACATTTACTCTTCATACAAATTTTGGGTAAAATGGACTAAAGGATAGGTATTTTTATATTAAGTTTCATATACCTTATATCTCTAAATAATTAAGATTAATGCATTTATGGTGCGAATATTGAAATCATGTTGAAGATACTAGTTGAAACACATGTGTTACCCACACGCGTGTCTACTATTTCTTTAGTAAAAATTTATTAAACTATAAAATATTTTTTGTAAAAAATAATTATAAAATTAAATATTGTTTATAAATTTTTATTATTAACGTATGAGATAATATTTATAATATAAGAATAGAGATAGTAATAAGGCGGGACGTGAATAAATTTCACTGTCTCATATCCATCTCATATCCATCTTCAGAAAATAAATGTTCGTTCTTATCATATATATATATATATATATATATATATATATATATATTAAATTTCTTAATATATTATGAGTATTTTAGAAATTTAAACGAGAATGTGAATAAGGGTGGAGATAGGTATGTATATATTCATTGTTGTCTCTATACCCAATTGAAAAGATTGGATATTACCCATGCCTATATTCATACCCAGTCAATAAGAGAATTCGATGTTAAAAAGTAGATAAATTTATTTTTCATCTTATTTAAAAGTAAGTAAAATATGTAAGAAACTGAGAGAAAAACAAAAAAATAAAAGGGAATATTTTTTTGAAAAAAAATCCATTGTGTAAAAAGAAATAAAAAGTAACGACACTTCAAAATCACTAAACCTAATGCGGTGTTAGACTCATGTCGATTTAGTCTTTATTTGATACCTTTTTAATTTTTAGTCTTATGTTGGTATAAGGCTAAAGAGGTTGGGTGACGTTAATGTTAGTGTAATATTATAAGATTCAATGTTGATTGGGAAGTTGGCGACCATAAGTTTGACACGGTTCCTCAAACGATTTTTGTTTTTTTTTTTACTTTATTTTCTATATATTTTAAAAAATATATATTTATATATTATTACTTTATTTATTTTAATTTAGTTTGAAAAGCTTTTTTAAAATTTAAAAACTGCGTTTTCCCTCTATATTATAATTTCTTATATTTCTTTATTTAGTTTCTCTCTCTCTTGTGCCTCCATCTCTTTATCTTATCTTATTTCTATCTCATTTTTTACCATCAATTCCTTATTATTTTCAAAATAAAATTACACTACGACAAAATTGAAGACTTAAGGAACATTTTGGATCGAACAATTTCTTCTTTTGAGTATGTTCATTTTATACCTTCTTTTTTCGAAGCAATATATTTTCTCTTGTATGTGGCTTTTCTACGCTCTAGACATATCTCTATCCGTTAGAGATCATAAAATCATGCTCTAATTGTTGATCAAACTCTTCTTTGTTTAGATAGAGCTATTTTAGGCTTTGAATTTGTGTAAGTGAATAGAAAGATTGAGTCTACTCTAAAGTAAGAGAAGCTAATCATGTAAAAGTTATTAGTTTTCTTAAGATGTTGAGTCTTGCTTTTAAGATTTAATTTGGGGTACTCATAATTTTATCTTTTTTGTAAATAGGTGAGAGGTGACAAATTTATATTAGAAAAATGATGGTAAAGAGTAAAAGAATTGATTCTTGTTTTAAGAAGACTTGTGATGAATATGAAAAAAATGCATCTACATCATCTAAAATTAAGAAACTTTATGAGAATCCAAAAATTGAAGAAAACGAAAAACAACTTTTTAAAGTTCCTAAAGTTCTTGTTTCTACAGCTACAACTGAAAGATCTTTTTCTACAATGAAAATAACCAAGAACAGGTTGAAAAATAAGATGGAGACTGATTTTTTAGCAAGCACTATATTGAAAGGGATATTGCAACCGGCTTCAATTCTAAAGATTTCAAGTCATTCAAAGAACGTAGAAGAGCACTCTCACTAAAGGTAACTTTTGTTTTTTTTAAATATATTAATGTTAATGATAAACTTTATGTTACTCTTTTATATATATATATATATTATCATCTTTTATATATATTATTATCATATTGTTTGAATTCTATTGTCATAAGTGCTTGTTTTGAATAGAGAAAATGATGTAAAAAATATTTTTTTTAATTAAAAAAAATAATTTATATATAACAAATATAATTTGACCTCCCTACAATTTTTGTTCAAGTTCCGCCACAGGAAGTTAGGCACAATACCAATTGGAAGGATAATTTTAATATTAATTAAGTGAATAAATTTTCAAAAAAGTTTTTAATGTTAATTAAGTGAATAAATCCTCAAAAAAGTTTTTAATGTTAATTAAATGAATAAATTCTCAAAAAAGTTTTTAATGTTAATTAAATGAATAAATCCTCATAAATGTTTTTATTGTTAATTAATTGAATAAATCCTCATAAATGTTTTTAATGTTAATTAAGTAAATAAATCCTCATAAATGCTTTTAATGTTAATTAAGTGAATAAATACTTAGAATAGTGATGATGAAATGATGAAAATGTAGAGTCTGTTTTCTCGGTTGAATTTTTTGTGCTGTTATCTGTTGAGCATTAAAAACATTGCTTCAATTCTAAAGATTTCAAGTCATTCAACGAGCGTAGTAGAGAAGTACTCTCACTAAAGGTAACTTTTTTTTTTAATATATTATTGTTAACGATAAACTTTATGTTACTCTTTTATATATATTATTATCATCTTTTATATCTATTATTATCATATTGTTTAAATTCTATTGTCATAAGTGCTTGTTTTGAATAGAGAGAATGATGTAAGAAAATGATTTTTTTTAATTAAAAAAAATTTATATATAACAAATATAATTTGACCTTCTTACAATTTTTGTTCAAATTCCGTCACGGGAAGTTAGGAACAATACCAATTGGAAGGATAATTTTAATATTAATTAAGTCAATAAATTTTCAAAAAAGTTTTTAATGTTAATTAAGTGAATAAATCCTCAAAAAAGTTTTTAATGTTAATTAAATGAATAAATCCTCAAAAAAATTTTAAATGTTAATTAAATGAATAAATCCTCATAAATGTTTTTAATGTTAATTAAGTAAATAAATCCTCATAAATGTTTTTAATGTTAATTAAGTGAATAAATCCTTAGAATAGTTATGATGAATGATGAAAATGTAGAATCTATTTTCTTTGTTGAATTTTGTGTGCCGTTATTTCCTGAATATTAAAAAACATTGTTTTAATACTTTAAAGATAATTTTAATATATTTTTAAATTTTTAAATTAATGATCATCTATATATTTTAAAAACACTGCAGAGAAACAACAGAGAACAACTAGTAAAGAATTCAAATTCTGTAATAATAATGGAAAAACATTTAAAGTGTAATAATGGAATGAATGGGGTTACGTAGTTTAACAATAATTGAGGACTTAATGCGGGGTTATTTGTTTTTTTAATATTTCTTTTTGGGCTTGTATATACAATTATTTATAGTGTTATAGAGGTGAATGGTGCACTTACAGAGCAGAATAGAGCAGCTGCAATTGGAAAAAGAGCGTAGTCATGTTGAAAGTGTCATGTATAGTAAGAATGATAATGGTGGCGATGATGATGATGACAGTTACAAGAGCAGATTCAATAAACTATGGAGAAGCATTACGAAAGAGCATTTTATTCTTCGAAGGTCAGAGATCTGGCAAGTTGCCACCTTCCCAACGCATGAAATGGCGTAAAGATTCGGCACTTTTTGATGGCTCGGATATTCACGTAACCATTTCACTTTTTCTTTTTAAAAATATATCTACTTTATATTTTTATATTCGTTGTTTAAGTAATCAATAACTAAATATATATTAGAGACTATTTATAAAAAATATACATAAATTGAAAATAAATTTATGCTACTAAATAACTCAAATAAAAATATTGATTACTTTCCTTTTAGATTCATGAATGTTCCAAATTTTCGTATGAATGGAAAAGAAATATATTATATTTTTTAATGTGCTAAAATTTAAAGAATGCATTGTGTATGTCAAAGTACGAATATGAATACGATGAAAATATTGAATTATCAATCTATCATTCAATACCCCAAAGTCTTTACTTAATTTTGTGGATTTGTTAAATTTTCCCAATTTATCAAATATTGAAAGCTTTATCATAATTTTTTTTTAAAAAAAGTCAGTCCACAAGCTCATGAACCAAAACTTATGTGTGACGGACCAAACTTATCAGTCTATATTTTTAACGCCTAATTCATATTTTGCGGGCCAAGTGTGGAGTGGGGTCTAAATGGGTTGAACCAACCCACATTGCCACCTTTACATTCTTTTATTTTGTATAATGAATTATATCTAAACGAAAGTATTCATGAATATTATGGTAGTTAAAGATGGTTTTGGTAATTGAGAAATGCATATGTTTTATTCTATAAATTGGATGGGCATCAGATAGACATGGTGGGTGGATATTATGATGCTGGTGACAATGTGAAATTTCATTTTCCAATGGCATTCACAACGACTGTGCTAGCCTGGAGTGTGGTAGAATTTGGAGATTTGATGGGTTCGGAGCGGGAGCATGCGTTGGATGCAATCAAGTGGGGAACTGATTATTTCATGAAGGCCACAAAAATTCCTGATTTGGTTGTGGCACAAGTGGGCAATCCATATGGCGACCATGACTGTTGGGAGAGACCAGAAGACATGGACACTCCTCGAACCTCGTACTATATCACTAAAGAGAAACCAGGTTCAGAACTCGCTGCTGAGATTGCGGCTGCACTTGCAGCATCTTCAATCGCATTTAGGACAACCGATGCTTCCTATTCCAACATTCTTCTCAAGAGAGCTATCAGGGTATTATTATTATTTCAATTTTACACTTACTAACATACTCACCTACTGTAATTAGTTAACACTAATGTCTTTTTCTTAGGTGTTTGATTTTGCAAACAAATATCGTGGTTCTTATAACAATAGCGTCGGCGAAGCAGTATGCCCCTTCTATTGTGATTTTAACGGCTACATGGTATGTGTTAGTTTTTCACTCTCATGTCGTATTCATAATTATTTCAACAAAAAAAAAAAACAAATTCAATTATCATGAAAAAATCAGGATGAATTGGTTTGGGGAGCAGCATGGTTGTATAAAGCCACGAAAAGAGCTCGTTATTGGGATTTTGTAAAATCAAACATGCAAGCGGCAAACGTTAGTCCTTTCGAATTTGGATGGGATGGCAAAGCGGCTGGCATAAATGTGCTTGTTTCCGAGGCTAGTTGTCTTTCATATTTTTTTGGCCTAGTAAATTCATGAAACTTTTGATTCAGTTGATTATGATTTTTTTTTAAAAAAATCTTTGGAATATGGGCAGTGGGTGATGAATGATTCGAGCAGTGCAAACCTTTTCATTCCTAATGCAGATGCACTCATGTGTGGTTTGGTGGGTTCACCTACCAAATCATTCTACTACACTAAAGGTATGAATGGGATAACATTAAAAATGGTTGAGAGAGTAAAAAGGTTTATGATGTTGTGTTATAATATTGTTATATTTGAATAGGTGGTCTTCTATTCAGAGAGGGAGCATGTAATCTACAAAACGTAACGGCTCTGTCATTTCTCTTAATTGTTTATGCGCGCTTCATGGAAGGTGTGAAGAAAACACTAAGTTGTGGGAAAGAAGTTGTGGATTCAAAATGGTTGATAAATATCGCAAAAAGTCAAGCTGATTACATATTGGGAAAGAATCCATTAGGAATGTCATACATGGTGGGTTATGGAAGCAAATATCCTCAGAGAATTCACCATCGTGGTTCGGTGTTGCCCTCTTTGGATGCACACCCACAACACTTTGGGTGTAGAGATGGAGTTGCATACTTCAAAACAGAAAAACCCAATCCTAACGTCCTAATAGGAGCCCTTGTTGGAGGTCCAGCCTACGATGATTCCTTTCAGGATTCCCGTTACAATCCAGGCCAATCAGAACCAACCACCTACCTCAACGCTCCTTTTGTTGGTGTTTTGGCTTACTTAAATAAACCAAATATCATTTAGTTTTTGCAAAACATTACGTCAACAACTATCTATAATAAGCAACAACTGTTTGACAAGTGTACCCAATCGTTGCAAGTAATAAAATGCAAGTCTAAGTATTGTTTTTCCAAAGAATTTACATTTGTTTGTCTAATTATGATTACTTACTAATCCCAATAGTAATAAAATCATTTATTGATTCAATTCATGAGAAAACATATAAAGCTACTAAATATTAAAGTTATAAAGTGATTCGGAAAAGACTTCACCATGATTGAATTTCATGAGCCGAATTTATGCAAAAATCTACACAAGATATCTCCATCTTTCTCGATCATTCACATCATAAGCATACTAGTCTTAATTCCTTAAATAAGAATGGCCAAAAGATTAAGTCTATGCGTAACCAGACCTCTTATTTGTTCTATCTATCTCTGAGTTCCAACACATTTTTCAATGATTAGATACCACCAAATAGCATAAATATTCCATCATGCAGATGAATAGTAAAGATAGAACACACGAATAACGAAAAATATTATATTGTATAGGAAAAACTACAAACAATATGAGTACATTATATCGAACCCCAATCAAATGAGACTTTAGATACTCTTATGCATCTAGAACACAAAAGTTGAATGGAACTAATTTTTAAAATGAAGGAATTTGAAGTCTTTTCACCCTAGAAGCACCTTTGCTTGTGTCTTGAGTCTTTGTCCCGTTCCAACACTAAGAACTACTTTTTTTATTAACTCTCGACATTTTAACCACTTCAGAAACTATCTTCTCATTAAGCAAGCAAATACTCTTGTTGGGTGAGAGTTGATTTTTTTTAGAATTCTCACTAAGTAGGTGTTTGGCATACTCATTGGACGAATGAATGATTGAGTGGTTGAGAGAGAAGGTCATGGTAAACAACTCTCTATTCTTCTCCAATCTTCCATTTTTTTATTTAATAATCTCAAAATAAAAAAAAAAAATTATATCTATCTTAAGAGAAAACATAAAAATCCTACATTTTTCCATAAAAGTAATACAAAATACATGAATGAAAACAAATAATAGGTTAATTAGAAGAGTTACATTATCTTTAATCATGTAATAAAATTTTAATTTAATGATTTTAAATGCATTGAATTTATATCAAAACTCTTTAAATTCAAATATGTATTTCAATATATTTAATTAAATTGTGTGATCCAAATTAAAAAAAAAAATTATTAAATACACGTAAAATTATTAAAAACCAACATTTAACTTTGGAATGTACACTCAACAAAAATTAACAAATGTATGAAATTTCCTCTTAAAATTCAGTATACATACAGTAAATATTCGCTTAAGTCCATACCGTACTCATCTAAATTTGCTTCTCGCCTAAATTCATATTTGGAAAGGGAAAATTCTCAAATAAATAACTTTATGACTTCCTTTTCAGAAAAAATCACATAAAATTCATGTGGTTGATTGACTATTGTCTAAGATGCGACAAAGGGTAAAGAACACACCCTTAACTTAATTTAAATGATCTGATGATAAATAAGGAGATTTTTTTTAACTCACTCATATGAATAACATCAAATAACAAATTGTTCCGATAACATATCTCTTATATCTTATATCTCTCATATTTTTATAATTTTTACAAATTTTTGACACTCATAATATTTAATATTGTAACCCCTTAATATTTAAATTGTAGCGTAACTCATCAAACTTTATAAATCCATATACCAATAAAATCTATATCAAACTACCAAAATTAAAACACAAACTTAAACAAATATTTACTATACTTACCTAGCAAATTTCTCTCGACGCAAATGTCCGGTGTAACTAGAATAATGATTTAAATATTACAAATATTAATTTAATCGAAACTTTATTTGATTTTTTATAATATTTTATTATGATTTATATGACGTGTTATAATTGGATTGTATTGCAATCCAATCAGCTCATAAACTTGCAGAAAGCGAGGTATGCAATTGGATTGAGATAATATGCAAAATAAAATATATTTTTATATTGAAAACATCAACAACTAAATATATTATTAGTTAAAATACAATTATTTGTATTACAGTATAAGTTATGAAGTAGATTTAAAAATATTGTGATACAAAAACTTAGAAAAACAAATTAATTTTTTTACAATAAAAACATCTAATGATTTTTACAATAAATTGTTAGCAGTATTTGTTAATGGAGAATTAGAAAATTGATGAAGTCTGAGAAATGCAAATTGGCAGATGGAGGGAGACAGAGGGGGCCGAGAGAAGAGTAAAATTCAAATTCTCTTTCCCATTTTCATGATTGAATTGCAGCAACCTCTCTAAACTACTTGCTTCAGATTCATTTCATATACTTTTATGGATTCAAATTTCAGAGGAATGAACCAAACTCAAATTGTTTCTTCTAATCTCCTTTCCCTTTCAAACATTACTTTCTCTTCTTAATTAAATTTCATTATACGAGGAAAGAAAAACCTAAGTTCTTGGAGCTCCATGTCGGTAAATGTAATGAGGATGGATCCTGGTAATTAATTTCACCAAAATAATGGAACCTTCTCGATTTCAATTGCAATTGTCTGCATCATCGATGTATGGACTGTATTATTAAAAATGTGACGTTCCAACGTCTTCTGAAAAAGAAAGTATGGTCATCTACCCCACATCAATTCACAAACTACAAAAATTATTTCTTCTTTTCTTCCAAAATATCTTCTGCACTCTTCCAATCATTCATTACTCATAGCCTCTCATAGTAGCAGTTATAATTTTTATAATTTAAATATGTAAAAAACTGATGAATTACCAATTAAAATATAGTTAGTTAAATTAAATAATGTTAATTCATTTTGTTAACAGGTAAATTAATTAATCTAACTTATATTTAAACTTTTAATTTAATTTTGATATCGATGTTTAGAAAGTTAATGCAATTTATTTTTTTAGTTAAAATTTTTGAAACGGATAATTTTTTTTTTATTAAAATAATATAGTTTGTCCATGATCTACTTTAAAAAAATTTAAGAAAATGGTCGATTTATATATTTTTTTTCTTCAAAAATTGAAATCAACCTGAGACTAAAAAGAAATCGGAAGATGAACTTATATTTTTAAAAGAAAACACTGAATTTAACCTAATATATATAACAGGAAGATAGAGACTATTTGGTTAGAACCAATCCATGGCTGAGGAAGAAGCAGCCACCATGATGCAGAATGTTTAGCCGCCGCCGCCACTTGTTTTGTGAGTCAACTGTACCGTACGACGTCCGACAATGTTTTTAGATCCTCGGAGAGTACTTATATATGTTTTACTACTTCTGAACTAAACGCCAGTGGGAAGGAGACAGGTACACAAATAAATAATTTGGTCTATGTTGTTAAGGACTTGATTTAATGCTGAATTTCAAAATTCCAAGTTTTTACTTCTACGTACCATGCACTAAGTGTATCCAACCTCAACTTCAACTCAAAATGAAATGTTTCACTCAGTTTAGGTTCATATTTAAAGTGACCCCACTCACATGCCACTCATTTTTAAGACTTTAAATTGACCCCACTGCTCCAAATTATTGCAGCTAGCGTGAGTAAATAAATCACGTCCCTTTTATGGTGCCTATTCTTTATAATATCCCAAATTTCTAGTTTGGTCCACGTTTTAAAAATTTTTCCTTTCTGAAAAATATCTTAGAATGAATATACATTTGAATTCTATATATAGAGGTTACTCTCGCTCCCATTTTTCTCACCCAACCAAAGTAATCATAATCCAGATACGAAAACAATGGAGGCCATATCTTCAAAACACCTTATCACGTTCCTTTTCGTGATTCTCTCTTCTAGTTTCACCGCACACAGTGCAGGTCAAAGACCGTACCAAGAAGCGAGCACAGTGTTCATCAGAACATCGTGTAGTTCAACGACATATCCAAGACTGTGCTACAGCTCCCTGGTGAAGCATGCAGACTTGATCCAAACAAATCGCGTGGTGTTGGCCGGCACGGCCTTGAACGTGACTCTTGCGTCGGCGAAATCGACATCGGCAATGATGACGGCGCTGGGGAAGAGACAGGGGCTGAAGCCGAGAGAGGTGGCGGCGATGAAGGACTGCGTGGAGGAGCTGGGTGACTCGGTGGATGAACTCAGAAGGTCCATAGACGAGATGAGTCATCTGAGAGCGTCGAACTTTGAGATGACGATGAGCGACGTGCAGACGTGGGTGAGTGCTGCTCTGACCGATGAGAGCACGTGCACCGATGGCTTCCAAGAGACTGCCACCACCGCCGGTGGCACAAATATCAAGAGCACCGTGAGAGGGCAAGTTGTGCAGGTGGCGCAATTGACCAGCAATGCATTGGCTTTGATAAATCAGCTAGCCAATTCTCATGGCTAACTCACACCACCAACCCAAATATGTTGTTGCAGTTTATGTCCCCGATGTTCAACTGTTAATGTCCCTGTCGGGTTCACCCATTTCAGTTCTTTCAGTTAGGCTCTTATGTTGTTTTTTTATTTTTATTTTTTTTTGTTGTTGTTTGGATCACTTGTATAATTGTTATAAAGTGAAGTTTCTGTTGCTATTCAAAGATCTTCAAGTTACTGCCTCAAACATATTATTTGTACGAACACAGTATGAATGGACCTGATTCTGTATTTTACTGGTTCAATTTTAAACTAAAGTAGAAAATTCAACCATTATGGGAAATCACGGATATATTATATTAAAATTAGAAAAAATATTGATATATTAATTTATGCATATATATGAAAAAAAAATTGGGGGCGAAGAAGCCCCCACGTGTCTTGAAGATCCCCCACTCGTACAGTGCGATTGCATTTTCGTAAATTCTATATTCTTAGTACAGGTAATCTCTACACATAATGAAAAATACTAACAAAAAATCCAGTAAAACACACGTACAAATGAAATATATAAATTTTCGTTGAAAACTAATTAAGTATATATATAACTCCTCCTCATTGTTGTTCAATAAGAAAACCAATATAGTTCGGTGAGAGATTTATTGAAGTGGTGTGAAACTGTAAACAACATAATAAAGTAGAGTTATTTTGAAAGATATATCACTAAACGAGGTTTTTTCGTTGAGTCGGGGAGAGAAATTGTTTACATATATTTGATAATTTCTACCATTAGAGGACTTTCATACGTTTATTTTAAAATTCGAATTATGTCTCATGAGAAATACGTGGTGCGCCCTACATAGTTAAATTGATAACCAATAATGAAAAATTTCTTACAATTATTTCAGAATTTGTAATTAAGGATTCATGTGTTTTGTAGTACATAAGAACATAATGGAAATACATAACCCTAATTTAATTTAATTTAATTTATTATGGCTGACAGAGGATGATGAATATGTAATATAATTCATATTTAATCTTGTTCCATTTTTGAGTGTTGAGGAAGTCTTATAACTAACTACTTTGTAGGCATAATATAAGATAGTAAAGTTGAAGATGATTATGGGACAGGAGTTATTGATGAAGTAGGTCTTCTGATGCATTAATTTGAGGCTAGCATTGGTCGTGTCAATTCAAATTGTGGTAGATTAATCTGAGCCAAGCTTTGGCACTGTCAAGTCCATTGTCGTAGATTCATTTTGAGCCTATGATACTCGTGTCAAACTATTCGCATAGTACTAGATTCGTTTCAGCCTAACGTTGGCCGCGTGTCAATTCACGTTGTACTAGGCTAGTTTCAGCCACTAATTTTCCAAATGATATCTTCCACAATCTCTCCTTGCCATCAATAATTATTGTTTATTTTGTTGGGTGTTCGGTGTTCATGTATTCTCTCTAACAAACTTTTATTAATCTCATTCATATTTTATTTTTAAGTCTAGTCTTATGTTCAGCAATCCACCTATTTTAGTCTTATTTTTAAGAAAGCAAAATAATTCATTTTAACTGAAAAACGTAAAGTAGATATTTTTAAATTTAAGTCCTTTTATTAAGATTATTTTTATTTTTAAATTAGTGATTTAATATGCTTATGTATACTGACTAGTAATATTGTTTTTAATTTATAAATATAATTTCTATTTTATAAAGCGAATATCAACTCATGAGATTACATGTCGATACAATCTAAATTGAATTAGGTCACATCCTGAATCTATTGGACCAAAAACGAACTGAAGCCACAATTTTTTATTTGTGAAAATTTCGTGGTGACATATCAAATCAAGTATATTAACGATGATTAAAAATCCTATTAATAACGGTTTATGATATGTTGTTGGAACACATGATTTCTAATAAGGTCTTGATTTGTTGTCATATTACCATGATTATTATTATTACAATTTTAAAATTAAATATAAATAATTTTTATAATTATATTTTAAGTATTTTTAATTAAAAAATATCTAAGTTTAAAAAATGGTCGAGTAAACATTTTATATATTTAGACTAAAATATTCTAGGATTTTCTAAATAGATACAAATGATTTTTCTTTCTAATTTGGTGTTAAAGTATGTTAAGTTTCTCCTTTCTAATTATTCTTTCTTTACCTTTGTTTTGTATTATTCTTCTTGTGGTTTCCAAGGGCACATAATGAACATTCTCCAATAGGACTTCAACCACATAAGAGGAAAGAGACATGATGTAACATGATGACCATTCAAAGACTTTGCCAAGAATTAGTTGGGACATGATTGTGTTTTTCTTAGTTATTGTCAACCATGTGTTTGTGTTTACTCTAACTATTAGAGATGTAATAGGCTCATTTGCAACAATTGTACGGTTTAAGAGCCTTAATGTCTCCAATAAAAAATAAAAAACTATTACCTTAGCTTCTTTAAAATCCTTTGGACGTGAAACAATTATTGTATGACCTCTTAGTTAGTGTTCTAAAGTAGTAGGTTCACATGAATATGCTATAAATCACAATGTTTACCTATTACGAAAACATATATACTTAGATGCTAAAGTAATCCAAAAATAGTAATAAATATATCAAACTAAAAAATATTTTTTTTGACAACAACTTTTATAAAAGAAATAATTTTAACAAAAGTTATTTTTTTTTTTATTTTTATAAAAAAATAGAAGTAAAAAGTATCGTATTAAATGCGTGTAAAATAAAAATTAGTGTCAAAATATTTGTATTTAAATTAAAATTATTGTGACTAGTACAAACATCTAACTTACTAAAACAAGAAATCTCAACCTAACTAAAATATAGGTTAAATTATACTTTTAGTCCCCATTTTCGTAGCAAAATTTGAATTTGGTCCCTCAATTATTTTTTATCTCAATCTGGTCCCTATTTTGGAAAATTTGACCCAATCAAGTCCTTTCCGTTAGTGGTGGAGTAACGGTGTTAAATGGGGTGCCACGTGTTAGCTTCTGGATTTTTTGAATTTTTTTTTATTTTTATTTTTGATTTTTTTTTTTTAATTTTTTTTAATTTTTTTT
>Ga0209589_1007824_pt1 | contig 16979 bp, 12 predicted proteins | sample CowpeawhiteBW_FD_187525 | JGI IMG/M metagenome (GOLD analysis project Ga0209589, IMG submission 187525) | Root nodule microbial communities of legume samples collected from California USA - Cow pea white BW (SPAdes) (version 2) | ecosystem: Host-associated > Plants > Roots > Nodule | place: USA...
TATATATATATATATATATATATATATATATATATATATATATATGCTTACTCGGCCTATGAATAAACCTACCAAAAAAACCTTCATGACCTAAACCCACATTTCACCCAAACCTTTTGCACTTACCAATTCAGTCCATAACTCACAACATTTAACTCTAACATCATATGCACAACATAACAATATGCACAACACAAGGTATCAATTCCCCCCCCTCCCAAAATCATTTTTCTTATAAACAAAAAAAAAACACTAAACCATAACATTCCCACCTTCTATTGCCTCATTACCAATGCATACGACGCCAAGGATTGCCCTACTCCAAACTAAACCAAAACCCTTAGCACAACTACCACTTAACATACATCTTTGAATATGACCACATGTGCTAACTGCTTTAACTATAGACATCGCAAACTCTCTTTCAGCTATAATAGACCTTCCATCTCCTTCCTTACTTAGTTTTATTCTAACAGCACTCAACTTGGCCTTCCCTACGAGAACCATTCTTAGTGATGTGCCTCTCCCTCTAGCATTTGAAACACTTCATCTAAGCTAAAGGCCAATCCTTCCTCCCGTGTGAACCTCCGCACCTGAAATTTTCTTTTTTTTTTTTGCTTTTCGCCGTTGTTGTTGCTGAGAAACACCAACCACCTTTGACTAAAGTTGGGCCTTGCACAATCGTCAGTTTATGATGCCATACCCCTTAGCCATCGTTAAGCACTTTCAAAAAGAGTTAGAGTCATTTATACAAGGTGAAGTAAAGCTCTTTCTACTAGTATATTTCGGAGTATCTCTATTAGATTAGTATAGGGCTTTTTAACAATCTTGCTTAAGTAGTAGGGTAATGTTTGCACCTAGCTTAAGCTAATCTTAGGTGATTAATTTTGTAACCCTACCTTGGTGGCCAGATATTGTGGCCACATGCCAAGCTCTTAGTTGAGAGTTTTCTTACAAAGGTAGTGACCATGTGTCACTTTCCTAGTGGAGAAGTTTTGCTAAGGTGGCTTTCCACTTGGCACTCTACGAATGTAAATTTTTTCTAAAAGTTAGAGTGTCACATGTCATGCTTTCCTTCCCCAAGATGGATTTTTAGGGTTTAGTGCAAGGTAGCATTTTTAGGGTTTTTAGTCTACTTTGGAGACACCTTACTCTGTAAATAGAGGTGTTTCCTCCCATGTATTTTCACCCATGAATTAAGTAATGTTATGCTACCAAAATTATGCCATACTACTCATTTAGGTCACCAAAAGGCTAGAGCATCTCATGTGGTATCCTCTAGCCACCCTACTCTTCAGTTGGCCCAACCACTCTTGAGAATACAATAAACACCACCATAGCCTCTTCCCTTCATTGAATCATATAGCTTGGAGGAGGAGCCACCATCTCATCACCCCAAACACCATAAAATCGAGACACCCACCAACCTTTATCATACCTTCTCCACCACCATCTTCCTTAGAGATCTCCATCTTGGATTGAGTCATATAGCATGGAAGGAGCTCATCTATCATTTAGTATTAGAGATAGGTTATTAAGTTTGCTTTTATTTTTCCTAACCTTGTCTTGTTGTAGCTATCTTGAAATGGTCCAAATCAACCTCTCTTACACATAACAGTGTGGCAGTAACGTTTACAATTTTCAAAATTAAGCTGCATCTAGTTCAGAGGTTCAAAAAATTACGTTCTTATAGTGAAATAAAAGCCTTGTGAGTCTAGTTTCCAAGAAAAAAAAGAAGCAAACCATTTAGAGTTTTGTGGAGGAAGTTATGGGGAATATAATTAGCAAAGGTCAAAGCTTTTAGCATATATGATCAACATTTTTCATGGTTCTATTTTCTACTCCATCTTGAACCATTCAACTTTTATGCTTAGGCTTCCGTCTTTTTTGTTATTTGTGTGTTTTTATGTATTGTTGAGACTTGTTTCGTGTTACCATTTGGTCATACCATATTTGTTAGGTCACTCTTATTTTTAAATCCATCCATGTGGTCTTGAATTATGTGTAGTCATTTTGATGACATTTTCTCCTAGTTTGTGATTTGCAAAAATCACAAAAAATATATATTGAACTTGGTTTTCAAAACTGCACTATATAAATTCATTTGAGTGATTTTTCTTTGCATATTTGAGTTCATAATTGTCATTAGACCATGGGCAAGTTCTTAGAGTTAAGTTTCTCTTATGTTTGTTTGAGTTTTATGTTCTAATTATATTCTACTCAATTTTTTGTCCATTTTTTGTCTCTTGACCTTTTAAGCTTCCAAAAGAGTTTTTGAAATTAGGTTTGTGGTATGTAGTGGTGTTTATGTGTGCTGAAAACAAAAGAAAATATAAGAGACAAAAGGTACAAAAAGAAAAAACAAAAATAAGTACAGAAGTAAAAGGCAAAAGTGTGTACAAGGGACCAACACCACTAACTTTTTATGTAAACTCTTATGTTGATGTTGTGCACTATTTTAATGTGAATATACCATTGTCCAACCACTATATTCTTATGCATTAATGCAAAAGAGTGTCCATAGTGCACCATTAGCACATTGCTAGTGTAGACAAAAAGCACCTCTTTATACTCTAGTTATTTTTGTTTTTGTGATATATTCTAGTGTATTTCTTTATGTGTTCCTTTTTTATTCTTAACCTTTTGTTTCTAACCCTTATTTTCTTGTGTGTCTTCCTTGTTGCTCATTGTTTTGTCCAAGTTAAAACTTCTTTTGTGTAGCCTTGTTTCATTTAGGACATTTTTCTTGTTTTTTCCTTGGACTCTTCTCAAAGTTTGCTTTTTTTTTGTGTAGGGACTTCTCATTTTAGGTGGACCAATCCTTGAGGTAGCATCTTGGAGGGGGGGGGGGGAAGTGGAGGCTAATTGGATCTTAAAGCCTTGAGGAAGTAGTAAGAAGAGGAGTGAACACCTTGGAGAGGAAACAAACAACAATTGCAATTTTAGTTATAAAATTGTATTGTTTTGGACTTGTAGCTCTCAACCTAGTTAGGTGTCTTGGGTGAGTCTTTGGTGTTGAATCACATCTCTTAACTAAAACCTCTTTTATCATATTGCAAACGTTTTTTGTTGGTGAGGGCTTGAAGGTTCAAAGTGCCTTACAACCTTACCATTAGGCTGCATAGTTTAGCTTATTTGCTTTCTTTATTTCTTATAGTTTAATGTGTATGTCTACTTGTGTTTCAAACCTAATTCCATTTGAGAAGTTAGGTGCAAGAAGTCTTGAGGTAAATTTTTCTAGGAAAGGCTTGGATTTGAAGTAATCCTTAGTGATTCTCCTCCCTTTTTTGGAAGTGAACTTGAGATCCTTTTGCCTCTAGAAAATCTCTTAAGGAATTTACTTTTGAAATACAAGTTTGTTTGTGCATTGCATATTTTTAAAACTTTAAGGATGTATAATCCTACTTTCAAGACTCCTTTTTATCAAATTGGTAGTGATTCTAGTGAAGAGGTCCAACCAAGTTTATAATATTTGGCCAAAGAATTAAGATCACTAAAAATTTGGCAAAGGCAAGAAACCCTTTTAAAAGAAAAAGAAAGAGTTGAAAGAGATCAATACATTGCCACCTTAAAAGAGGAAGTTAAAGTTCTTAGTGAAAAATAAGCACAGGTCCTAGAAGATTTAAGAAAAAGTAAGAGTAGGAGTAGACGTTGAAAAACTCCCATATAAATCACACAATTTGAGGACAATAGTAGAATTTTCAATCAATGTTATCAACCTCCTCCACTTAGAGTACATAGAAGGGAGTGTGAAAATGAGCAACCACCAAGACAGGTTGGGGTAGACCCTCCTCATTTCCATGGGAAAGAAGATGCTACGGCATACCTAGATTGGGAGATGAAAGTAAAACAACTTTTTGAGTGTCATGAAATCATAGAAGATAGAAAAGTTGAACTAGCGACTCTGAGCTTTCAAGGGAATGCCATGTATTGGTGTACATCCCTAGTGAGTGAAAGAAGACTCTTTAATTCCCCTAAAGTCCAATATGGAATGACTTGAAAAGTTCCTTAAGAAGAAGACACATACATTCTTACTACCATAGAGAGCTTATGGACAAACTCCAAAGGCTTCAACAAATAAACAAGAGTGTTGAAAAGTATAGGCAAAAGATGAAACTCTATACTATGAGGGTGGGAATTAGAGAGGGAAAAGAGACAACTATCTCTAGGTTTCTTAGTGGTATTAATCTTGAGATTAGAGATAGAATGGAATTGTTGCTCTACCAAGAGTTAAATGATTTGGTGCAAATTTGCATTAAGGTAGATCAACAACTTTTGAGAAAAGGTTTGAAAAATCTCCACTCTAACTCGAATGTTAAGAAAGACTACAAAAGGGAGGGTAAACAAGTGGTAGAAGAAGAACCCCTTAAGAACCTAGGGATGGAAAAGGAAACACAAAGACCAAGGGAGGGAACATCATCACACACTCACACTAGATACATTAAGTGTTTCAATTGTCTTGATAGAGGTCATGTTACATCACAAGCCCCACCAAAGGAACCATGGTCTTAAGGGGTTTTGATGTGTATAGTAGCCAAGATGAAAAGAACTCTACTGAAAGTGAGGATGAATATAAGAACAAAAGCCAGGATGTCTACCTTTGCAATGAAGGTCTTCTTATGATAAGAAGAACTCTCCACAATCAACCTAGTCCCCAATAACTAACCCAAAGAGAGAACATCTTTCATACGAGATGAAAAGTTTTAGAAAACATTTGTTCTCTCATTGTGGATAGTGGCTTATGTTTCAATTATTGCTCCACCTACAACCTTACAAACTCCTATAGTTTAATGATGGTGAGGACAAGATAGTTAATCAACAAGTGGAGGTTAAGTTTTCCATATGGAATTATGAGGAGAGTGTGTTATGTGATATAGTACCTATGGAAGCTTGTCACATCTTGTTGGGAAGCTCTTGGCTTTTTGAAAAGAAAACAATACACAGTGGTTATACCAATGAGATAACCTTCACCCATAAGGGTAACAAGTTTGTGCTTCATCCTCTCACACCATCTCAAGTACATGAGGGCCAAGTGCAAATGAGAAAGAAGAGAGAAAAAGAAATAAATGACACTTGCACACATAAAAGTGAGATCAATTGTTTTAAGTGTCAAAGTAGTACACACAAGTCTAATGAGTGCCCCACCAAAAGAGTACTCATGTTAAGGGCCAAAGACTTGTGTGAAGATTCAAAGTAGGACTTATTTCCATCTTCTTCTAGTAGAATGGAAAGATAAGAAAAAGTATGACCTTGGGTTGAAAAGAAAAGTCATTCCAAAAGCACATGGATTCAACACAAGGTAAACAAGAGTTTAAAGAGAAATGCTCCCCAACTTCAACACCTTAATCATTCATTTGATAAAAGATGTATGATCCTTGAGAGCTACATGATTTGGATGATTATTCTAGTTACACTTACTTTGTCTCTTGTTTTTTGTAGAAGGGTATTTGACCTTAGGGGAAGAAAGCCAAACATCTAAGAAAGGAGGAAGGATGTTCACATGAAAACTTGAAGATTTGAGGGCAAATCCTTTTGAAGAGGGAGGGGATGATGGCATACACCCAAGCCATGCAAAATACTTTCAAGAAGAGTTAGAGTCATATATGCAAGGTGAAGCAAAGCTCTATCTAATAGGCCATTTTGGAGTATCTCTGGTAGATTAGGAATATTTAGACCTTATATTAAGGGTCATGTAGTCTAAGATTTCTTTAAAGCCTTGTATTAAGGATCAAGTAGTATATGGTTTTTGAACAATCTTGTTTAAGTTGTAGGGCAATGTTTGCAACTAACTTAAGCTAATCTTAGTTGATTAATTTTGTTACCCTAGCTTGCTGTAGAGACATGGTGGCCACATGATGAGTTCTTAGTCGAGAGTTTTTTTACAAAGGTAGTGGTCTTGTGTCACTTTCCTAGTGGAGAAATTTTGCTAGTAGCTTTCCACATGGCACTTTAGGGATACAGAGTTTTTCTAAAAGTTAAAGTGTCACATATCATGCACTCCTTCACCAAGATGGGATTTTTACAGTTTGGTGCAAGTAGGGGTGGAAATTCAAGGCGGGCCAGCCTGTAAGATCTGTTTATTTTCTTGTCTTATTTTAAAGGGTTGCCCCAAATCAGTTGGGCCTAGTGCTAGCCCATAGGGAGCCAAAGACCCTAAACTACCCTAACCCAAATCATTCATCTGATTTTCCAAAAAATAGATTCCCTATTCCCTCTTAGAGTAGTTGCAAACTTCTGCTAGGGTTTGGACCTCCACCACCTTCAAACTAGCTCTGTCTCGTTCTCTAAGTCACGTAAGTTGCTTCTTAGCTCCTATTGGTTCTTCCCTAGTCACATTTTCATAATTCCAGTTAGGGTTTCGAGGTAACCCCATTCTTGTTTTGTTCCACTGTTTGTTTTTTAGCTTCGTGGCCTGTTTTTAGAACTGTTGTGTTAGTGGTTTGGTGTCGAAGTCTCGTATTAGCATTTTCCAGGTAAAGGAAGCTAGGATTTTCATATTTTGGTTGTATGTTGGTTGTTTTATCTCTATGTTGGTTGTTTTACCTCTATTTTGTGATTTTCGCCCAAGCAAGCTCATCTTGCCTAGGCGAGAGTAGCAGAACCTTGCCCAAGAGTTTTGCTCGAGTACTCGCTCAAGCGAGCGAATTGAGTTTTGAGCAAAAGACCATCTCGCTCAAGCGAGATGGCCTCGCCTGAGTGAGCGTTCGCAAAACCTCTCAAGGCCTCTGTCGCGGTCTCACCTAAGCGAGAGCATGCAGCTTGAGCGAGAGCACTTCTCTCGCCTGAGCGAGGGCTCCTGGCTTGCGCGAGACTCGTTGCAGGCCACACTGTTTTCACCCCTGATTGTTCTAAATTGTAAGATTGGCTGGTTTGCTATATTTAAAGTATGAGGCATGTGAATATGTATGAAATTTCAGATGTTATGGATTGGAATTGATAAGTTTGACATGATATTGGCATGTATGGTATGGTTGGTTACAAAGGTGACATGGAATTGGTATGAACAATAAGGTTATATTGGTTGATGAAACATGATGTTGAATTGGTTAGGACGTAATCCCACGATAGTTTCATGGTGTTGCCTTATTGGCCAGGGCGTAATTCCATGAATCTCTAGGTGAGATTCATGGTGGTGCCTCATTTGGTCAGGACGTAATTCCATGATCCCTGTTAGTGAGAGTTCATGGTGATGCCTTATTTATATAATTTAGTAAGGATTCAAGGTAAGGATTACATCCTGACGCTCTAAAGAGTTAGTTAGTCTCACATAGAGCGTACTAACTCTAGTGATGAGAGTAGCAAGAGGCCTGGAACACTTTAAGGGTTAACCTTGTGTGTGGAGGATGAAACACTAGAACATTTAGCTCGGTAGAGCAATAAAAGCCACCACACGTGCAAGCATCTACTGAATCCGACTAATTGTATGTATCCGGATGAGTCGTGTCTCGAGTCTTAGTGTATTGTGTGCAAGTCATAACATAATTGGTTGACATATGCATTTTGGATTATGGAAGTGTATGTAATTGTATGATAAACTATTTTCTACTCTAACTTACCCTTTTGTTGTTGTATGTTCTGTTTGTGTGGTTCTCTTTTTGCGATGATCATCAAGTTATTGATATGAGCAAATGCGAGAAATCCTCGTGGTCAACACGGAAATGGTGATTCTGCTGCATAGCCTGCCTGGGCTGGATTTCATTTAATTAGGCTTTCTCTTAGGGCTATGGCACGTGTATTGACTTGTCTTTTAATCTTAATTTGATTATTGTTGAACTTTGTACCCTGTCTTGTATTGGCATCGTGGTGTGCCTCAGGATTCCATTTTAAGTACCTTGGATATCTTTAAGGAGTGATTTTATACTCCACATCTTGGCTCCTTATATTATTCGGTATAATATTCCATTGACTATGTTATTATTTAAATGGGGTGTTATACAGCCCGCCTGGCCTACAGTTGCGCAGGCTAAAGGCGAGGTGGGGCGAGTTGGCCCGTTGGCCCATTTAAAATATTTAACATTCTTTTTTTAAATCCTGACATCATTTATCACGTTATTATTGTAAGTTCCTTTTATTATTATTATTATTATATTATTTTTATTATTATTATTATTATTATTATTATGTACTGTACCACACCTAGCCAATTCAACCAAGTAATAATAATAAACGTCCACCATATCTACACGCAAAGTTATTCAGGTAACCGACCTAGGCTGACCTAATCCTAACCGGCCTAAACTGGTAACCTAAGACACTAAAACCAGCCTAGGACCACGTATTAGCAATAGCGGCACGAGCCGCCAAAGAGGTAATCGGCCTATCCCGACCACCCTGGTATACTTAATGAAATCAAAGCCCACAACATTCGAGACTAAGGGCCTGGGCCAACGCCTAGGCCCACCTATAGCCCAAACCAAGACCCAGCCCATGAAATAGGCAAACATAATTAATAATCTATAAATACACATGAACCCCACGAATTAAAGGTACGCATTCATTACTCCATTAATCACCTGATTTGAATTTTCGAGAGCTTTGACTGACTTAAGCTTCGGAGTCCCTTCTGCAGGTAACACCTCCCGGGTCTAAGCCGATATATGCCAAATGGGAAGAAGCCAACCGAGGAGATAGCGGATATGGGTAAGGTGATACTTGTGCCTAACTGATCTTATTTGTTCTCTGCAGGAACATGTACAATCATTGTATAAAAGATAATAATTTTGGTTTTCGAATATGGAGTATCTTTTTATGCATTTTTAGGTTAACGAATTTGTACCTGTCTTGTAAGGTGACATGTTGTTATTCTACTTTAGCTATAATCTCCGTTGCTATTGTTTCTTGTCTTTGATTAATTAGACTAAGTGGAATTATTTGGATACGAAAATGAATATACATTTTATGGAAAATTACAAAAAAAAAATATTATGCTCATCATAATTTTTTTTTTCTCATCACAAATGCAAGCTAGTTGGGAGCTTGCGGGCCAACCCACGGGGCAGGACGGCCAGAAAAATAAACCCATTTTTGAACTGCGGAGTAGGTCAGCCCGACCCACACTTTGCAAGTCAAAAAGCAGTGCGGGCCAAAATAGGTCAAGCTGGCCTGCTTTGCCATCCATAGGTACAAGGTAGAACTTTTAGGGTTTTTGGTCTACTTTAGAGACACCTTACTCTATAAATAGAGGTGTTTTCCCTCATGTATTTTCACCTATAAATTGAGTATTGTTCTGCTGTCAAAATTGTGTCATACTACTCGTTTAGTTCACCAATAGGCTAGAGCATCCCATGCGGTCTCCTCTAGCCACCCTTCTCTTGAGTTGGCACAACCTCTCTTGAGAATACAATAAACACCACCATAGCCTCTTCCCTTGCTTGAGTCATATATCTTGGAGGAGGAGTCACCATCTCACCACCCCAAACACTATAAAATCGAGACACCCATCACTATTTTCCATAGCTTCCGCACCACCATCTTCCTTGGAGGTCTCCATCTTGGCTTGAGTCATATAGCTTGGAATGAGATCCTCTATCATTTGGTATTAGAGCCAGGTTATTGTGTTTGCCTTTACGTTCTTATAGTTAAATAAAAGCTTTTAGGGGGGCACGAAAAAACATATATTTACTGAAAAAACAATTTACCTCATTGCGAAAGATGAGCAGTTAGGGGGGCACGAAACGCAAAGGCCCAGGTCTACATCTAAATGATCATCAACGTCTGGAGATAATTACTTTGGCGGAGCAATCCAAGTTATAGTCCATACAAAGTATTGCTCGACATTACAGACTTAATGAGAAAGCCATTCAAAACATGATATGAGAATTATCCCTTTCCAAATGCAGATTTAGGCAGGATGTAGACTTAAACGAGTGCGGACTTAAGCGAGTGTATATCATACATGTTGTTTATCACTCGTTTCCTTGAACTTTCATAATTAAGAAGGGAAAAATATCTTTGATGTAGTCATTAGTGTGCACCCACATCACTTCATCAAAACTCTTTCTGTTCCTAATACTTCAAGTTTCATAAACATCTCTACAACCTAAACTTAAACACTTATACACACAAAACACGACAAACCCACAACCCTCAGGTCATCCTAAGGATGAAATGCTCTGATAAAATAAATGTAACATCTTATTTTAATATCATAACACTACTAAAATAAAAAATTTCATTATAATATTCAGAAAATAGATACTAGAAGGGATATTGTATATTAATACATTCATCCAAAGATAAGACTAATAATATAACACATATACATCCCAAGCATTTATATCATGGTTCTAACCCAAAACTATACCTAACATGATCTAATGTCGTCCAATAACTCAGATAATTGTCTTCTCATCCACAATAAGTGCCTATGCACTTGCATCTTCATCTTCTCGGCCATTAGAGAATGTAACAAGCCTATTTGACATCATCTCGACCTATAACGCTAAGATTGTTGCTTCATATGTGACTGATAGCATCTTAGGCACATCACATTTCAGGATCATCTAGGATGCCTATGAATGCATACTTGATATCATCTCATCCTGTGGTGACCGAGATCATATCGACTTCATCACACTACAACAATAAGATTAAAAGTTAAGACATATTTTTAAGATAATTTTGCAGTTTAATTATGGTAATTATTTAGTCTAGAGCCAATCAGGTAAGGGCCCATAAACCTAACATAAATAGCATAGTTCACGAGGTAATTAATTACATACTCATTATTACACTTATTGCTTTTGCTGACGCACGCCCCTAACTTGAGTGTCAAAGTGTCTTTTGCAAGCACACCCCTTCTCGATTTAGGATGAGACCTGAATTTAAAGATATCTCGGCTAGGAGGTTGAAGAGTGAAGACAAGAGAAGATTTTTATGGAGTCTTCGTAGTGTGTTTTTGGTCCTCTAAGAACATTTGGTGCTCACTATGGGATTGAGGCTCACTATATGAAGAAAAAACTATATGGTGTGTACAAGTAAGATAACAAGTACAAATGAAGTTAGAAATCCCTCTAGCAAGATGGCCATGCTAATGGTAATCCAAAAGGACTTTGTTGATTTCAAGAAGCGATGTGTCGAGGAGATGGACGCACTAAGAGTTGAAAATGCTAGGCTGAAGAAAACGTTGGATGGGAAGGAGACAGTGTCTCCCTAGCCTACACTAGTGCAGAATTCCCATTTTACCTCGCCTTATATGCCTCGGTTGGCCAGGAACCGAAGCATATAATGACGCGGTGGCATTTTTGCAATTAGAGCCAAGTTTTAGGCCTCGGTTCTCCAAATACCCGAAGCCAAAGAGGGGTATAGGCCCCGGTTCCCCCAAAACCGGTGCCAAATAGTGGTATAGGCCTCGGTCTAGTAAGACCCGAAGCCAAAAAGTGGCTGTTTGGCCTCGGTCTAAGGAGACCCGGTGCCAAAAGGGGATTTATGGCTTCGGTTCCCCTAACAACCGAAGCCATAGGGTTTATTTAGGGTTCGAATTTCACGAACCCTTCTTCTTCCGCGCGCCCGCGCCTCCGCAACTCCTTCCCCTCGCTCTCTCTCGCTCTCTCTCTCTCTCTCAATCTCTCTGCTGCACCCACTGCCACCACACCCTCCAAGCTCGCCTTCCAATTCAGGCCCCTCTCCATGGTCGCGCTCGGTGCTCGCAATGTGGCCGCGCCCACCATGGCCTTGCCTCCCTCGCTGCTTCGACCTTTCTTCTCGCGAGACCCACACCAGGTCTGGAAGTCATGCCATGAGCCCTGCTGTCACGCTCCCAACGATGATTGAAGTCGCTGCTGCTCGCGAGACCCACACCAGATCTGACTCGCCGGCGATATTTTCTTTTCCTCCTGTGGTTTCTCCGCTTCTGATTAGATGTGTGTGTTTGGGGAAGAGGCTTGAGTGTTTGATGCTAGAATGGAATGGGGGGTTCCGATTAGGTGTGAATGGAGGTTGCAGGGAGAAGGAGAGGCTCGCCCACGCCGGAGAGACCCTTGCAGGGCATCTGGAAGGTGGTTTTTTGCGATCGTGAAACTGGGTATATGGCACCGGTTTTGAAACAACCGAAGCATAAAACTGGGTATATGGCTTCGGGTGATAACCGAGGCCAAAAGGGGTACATTTTGGCCTCGTTCCAATATGCCTCGGTTCCAGACCCGAGGCAAAATGTGAAAAACAACCGGGGCAGAAAGCCCTTACTATGCATTCTACTTCAAATTTTCAATTTTTAACAATTTGAAATATCTTCTATTACTTATCTAACCAAGCTATATCTATGAAAGTTTCAAATAATGTGAATCAATCTAATGGGTGAAAGTAAATACCATTATTAAATTCACAAATGAAAACATACTAAAGGAAAACTAGGTGAATAAATCTACTGGTTTCACAGCATGCAGGCGTGGGTGTGACTTTTTCCTCTACTTTTGAATATTCAAACTGAATTTGGCATACTGCATCATATGGAAATGTAGCATTACTTTGTTTTTTTTTTTTTAAATTGTAATTGTTTTAATTCTTTAGTAATTAAATGCTTTTGACAACTTCTCTTTCACATGTTTTCGAGACTATATGTTCTCAAGAAACTAAATAAAAGTGTACTTGGTAGATCTGAGAAATCATATTTTGTCAATTGATTTTTGTTAATTTAATTTAATGTTTTTTATTGTTACATTTTAGATTTTCATTTTTTAAAATAAGACATTCTTATAATTATAGGTATTTATAAAAAATTTAGAGAGTATAATTTATGATTATTTTTGTAATAAAATTGAGAAAGCAATAAAAGTAAATTGTGGGAGAGTAATTATATTTTGTTATATGTAAAAATAACAATTTATCATTACTATCAAATGTATTGTTTTAATATAATAATATGTCCAAGAATGTAAAAAATATATATGAAGATTTATATTTGATTTAATTTTATGAATTAAAAATATTATCTTACAATAGTTTTAATGTATTTATTTTTCTCTTTTTCTTTTGCCTTATACTATACAGAAATGAATTCTCACTTATTTTTTTCACACAAAAATATTGGATAAAAATATATAAAACTAAAACTAGATTTGATATAATTCATAAATACGATAGTTTTATTAACATTTATTACATAATTAAAATTATTATTTTTTAATAAAATTGTATATGAATACAATATCTATATAAATAATATATTCAAAATGTTTAAAATTTAGTTAATACAATTTTCAATTGAATTAAAATCACAATATTATCTATTTTCTATATTTATAGTAGTATTTTTGATTGCTATTAACTAACATATATCATTTTTTCAATGTTAATTAAAAATGTAGAATGATACAAACTTTGTATGCAATTTTTTTTTATTTATTCTGATACAATGAAAATCTACCTCTAATAAAATTATTAAATTTTTTAATAAAATATAATTAAATTTCATCTTTTTCGTCCAATATTTATATATGTATAATCACATGTACCCGTTTCAAAAATAAAAACAAAAAAATGATTAAGATACTCATTTTAAATGATGATAAAAATGTCAAGAGTATGACTACAAACTATAGTTTGATGGAAAATTTCTGTGTGATAAAACCTAACAATAAACATCTCATCATTTTTTGTTTTTTATTTGTTATCAACATAATATCTAACCTAGAAAATTTTGTGCAAAAGGTTAAATTTATATTAAGTTTTAGAATTTGAAAAATACTTATAACTACATATATATTTTGGACATAAAATAAATTTTTAAAGAATTTAAAATTTCTATTTTATTTCTGTTTCTATCCTGAAAAACTTAATTTTTGATATACCAGGATTCTTAAAAACAAATATTTAAATATGTTTTTTTTGCATAAATAAAATCTTTAAGTAAATTATTGGTTTAAAAATCTTATTAGAATTCAATTCAAGCTATTGGTTTTTTTATTTTTTAATATTTTATCAGTTATGTTTATTTGTATTCATGTTTTATTTTTTTTGTTATATTCAATTTTATTGTCACGTGAATCTGCCATTTCAATAAAAAACAAATGCCTCCATATAGTAAATATTGTAAATGAATTTGAATTAAATATTTGTAGAGATATTATATTTCCTAAAACAAATCATATTATAAATATTTTTTTTCTACAAGATTATTGAATACTATATTTTAAATATATTGTTTTTACAATAGATTAAGTTATATAATATAAATTCTTTCTCTCATTTTATATATTTTTTAAAATACATCTAATTAATTAGGTGTGAATATATTTTTATTACTTATTGTATAGTTAATTTTTTTTATAAAACTATATATAAAATAAAATGTGTTTTATTATTATTATAGTTTTAGTTTATATTAATGAACTTATATACTTTTAGAATATCATTTTAAATGAATAAATAAATTTATAGAAGCAAAAGTAAATTTTGATTTAGTTTACAAAAAAAATACACTATTTCCACACAAATATCGAAATTATTTTCCTAAGAACTTTTAATTAAGGATAATGATACGTTCACAATTCATATTTTGACAATTTTCTGTCACATATTCTAATTAATTTAAAAAGATAAAAGAAATAAGAAAATTATAAATGGAAGATCACTTAAACAAAATTATAAATGAAGTTGTAAAAAATAGATGGTTAAAAAATAATTTTCTTTTAATTAAATACATTACTTTTGCACAAATATCAAATTATTTTCATAATTGTTAAACATTGTTGTGAATAAATGTTAAACTAATTTTTATGCAACTAATATATTTTAATTATCTATAAAATATAAATATTAATATCAATTAAAGAATATTGGTTTTAAATATAATATAAATAAATATTAATATCAATTAAAGAATATTGGTTTTAAATATAATATAAATAAATATTAATTTAATTTAATTTTTGGGTATAAATATTTACATTAATATCTCATTTATAGTGTTTATTAATAACTTTAAATATTTGAAAAAAAAGTCATCATTTTTATACAATTTAAATTATACAAGTTTTTTTATTAAAATTATAAATCAAAACATATAGACATCCTAATTTATTGCATAATTTTTTCTAACTTTAAATATTATAATTATTTATAATAACATAAAACATTATATTTTTAAATAGTTCTGTGCATTGTACGGGAAAAACACTAATATTTATAAATTTTAATATCAATTTCATTTTATTTTGTACAGAATAATATTTCATAATATATTTACTTTTTATTTTATTTTTGTACATATATTTTATATTTTGAACGGATCATATTTCATTTACTTGCATCATTATTAATTTTTATTTCATTTATTTGCATGATTATGATTTTTTATTTTTTATTTGTGTTTTGATCTTTTTTTTATTTTTATGTGTACATATTATGGATAAATATATTATTATTATTGTTATTTTTTATTTATATTATTATTACTATTATTAGTAGTATTTTTAGTATAATTTATTATTATTATTATTATTATGATCTTAAAAAATTTAATATTAAAATAATATTATTTATTTTTAATTAATTTACTTATAAAAAATATTCATGATCAATTATTTAATTTTTTATATTATCAAATTCTTTATTTAAATATTATTATTTTAATTATATATAATTACAACATTTAATTATAATTATTTAAATAAATTAATCATTCAAAAATAATAATAATTATATTATTTTTCATTAAAACTAATATAAAAGAACAATCCGTGCATACGCACGGTCTCAAACTAGTTTCTTCTATGATCAGTTATAAATGGGATTTAATGGTGTCAGTTATAAAAAAATATATATGTATAAAATTTCTCTCCTTCTTCATAAATTTGCTCACCATGGATTTAATGGTGTCAGTTATGAACAATTTCAACATAAAGACATCATTTTCGTCTTCTTTTATTTGGAGATAGTAAATTCACAACAAATAAGAGCATAAGGTTCCAGAGAATAAAATTTCTCTGTTACGTTACTATTTTATAGTTAAAATCTTTTAAGATCAATTATAATTATATTATAATTGTAAAATTTGGTGACAAATCTACATTTAAATAATTATTACAGTATAATAATAGTTATATTTTAAAACTAAAACTTATTTTATAGGTTTGAACCGACCTATGTTTCCACTAATTTAAAATTATATTTTCTACTATGACATAATTATTATTTAATTTGTAAACCAGTAATAACAATGGAAATTAAAAGTAAATAATCATATTTAAATAAAATAATAATTCTTAGTCTATTTATTTTTTTATTTAGCATAATGAAATAGTGTTAAAAAATAAAGAAATATTAATTAAAACTATATAATAAATAATACAGTTTAAAGTTTAAAAAGTTATAAATCAAAATTTAATTATTAATGAACATTTAATAATATAATATATTACAAATATTTGCATAATCATGTTTATTTTAATATGTACATAGAATAAACCAAATTAATAAATTATAAGAAAAATTTACAATAGCAGTTAAAAATCTTGAACTCGTCTGTAGAGTCATTTAGTTGAACTGTTACTAAGGCATTAAGAGTAGACTAAATCGTTTTTATTTACTAAAGATAAGATAAAATAATCTAATTAAAGGATGGTAAAAATAATTAATAAATTTTGAATTGAAAATAAACACGATTTAAAACTACTTCTTTTAATATTTTTTTATAAATTAGAGTGATGTGGTGTATATCTTATTTGGTCTATTATATATATTTTATTTTATAAATTTTTAACATTAGTTAATTATAATTTAATCCGAATCTATTTCTATTTTGACCGGAAATTTTCACATTGATTGAGCATGGATATAGGTATGAGAAATCTTTGACTTTTTCACTTGGGTATGGTGGTGTACATATCCGTCCCGTTCTCGTCTCCATATCCGTCATAATACCTGTTCCCGTCATATTTCTGTCTCAGTTTAAATTATTAAAATATTCACGGTTAAATAAGTAACTTTATATATATATATATATATATATATATATATATAAATATGTTTTTATTTTTTGT
>Ga0209589_1007826_pt1 | contig 16976 bp, 13 predicted proteins | sample CowpeawhiteBW_FD_187525 | JGI IMG/M metagenome (GOLD analysis project Ga0209589, IMG submission 187525) | Root nodule microbial communities of legume samples collected from California USA - Cow pea white BW (SPAdes) (version 2) | ecosystem: Host-associated > Plants > Roots > Nodule | place: USA...
CAGCTCTATGAAAAACGTGAACAGAATTTTCCCTCTACCTCTCCCTCTATGTGTTAGGGCTTTCAGTGTATTCTGACTCTATTGTTCTGCCTCTCTCTTTATTTTATAGCCTCCTCTCCACTAGGTTTAAGTGAGACATGGGCTTCTCAAATTTTGGGCCTTTTCTCCACATAGGAAGGGAGCCCAATACCCAACAGTATGACTCTAACATAATTTCAAAATCTCTTTTAAGAGAAGTGGTTGGCAAATCAGTATGTAAAACTCTCCAAATTATTGATTATTTAGTAAACTTGCTCAACAAATCCTGATAAATAAATACACATATTTAGAATATAGACAATGATAAGTGCATTAATTTCTTAATGAGTAAAAGCTTATAAAAATAACCTACCAAATATAAAAATAACACAATATGACATATGAAATCATGGAAAAAAATAGAAAAAGAAAACCATACAAAAAAATTGTGCAAGCAAAGTTTAAAAGTTAAATAATTACAAAACACAAAAGGCTAATATCACGTTACAAAAGGATTCAAATAAAAAACACTTGAATATAGGCTATATATTTGATTTGTTGTTGACAATGTTATAATCATGTCAAAACTTAATCAATCAACCAACATTTTTTTAAAATAAACAACAATTGGTGAGCAAAATTAACACAACAAAGTATGACAAAAGATTGGAATCTATAAATACAAATGTTCATAATATGAGTAAACAACAAAGTGTGAAAAGATGTAATTACATGAAAGTATGACAGATAGAACAAAATATTTCAACACAAAATCAGCACCAATGCAGGTTAAAAACAAAAGAGATGAAAGAAATGGAAAACTTCAATACAAAAACTAAAATTTTAAAAAAATTATCAACCATGACCATAAGATCCAATGAATCCAAAATTTAAAAATTGCAGATAAAATGTGTCTCATAACTATTACCTTTAGGTATTCCAAAGGTTGAATGCATGTATTCCAATGCCAAGAGTTGTAGAGTAGACCACCTATAGAGTTTCTTAGCAAGGACAAAGACTATATGCTAACATACACATATAGTTTATAACATTAACAATGATTCACTACACAAATATACATAATCGTATTAGTACCTCTTTCCTCCATTGCACCATGTTGGTCCACAAGTGTTCTACTTTCTCAATATCAAATTCATTGCTTCTAAGAATCTACGACAACATCACAAAACTAAACTTCAGATCCATGGCTTACAAACAAAGGTGAATAAAGAAAATCAATACAATTTACAAAACATAGTATTAGCCATCTCTTATTACAAATTTAGCATGTATTTTTAGTTTATATTGCAAGTGAGAATAAATTCCATCTCAATGACTAATTTCAAACAACATTTTTTTACTTTTTCATCTCGAGTCGTCCACTTACCATGAAATTCCTTTTCATCAGTTAAGACCATTGGTTCTTTGAAAAGAGTCTCCTTTTCATCAATTAAGAATATCGAACATCAGTTGCTAGTCATCAACCATGGAAACATACATATAGTGAGGTAGATCGAAAGGAAAAAAATAATTAAAAAACAAAATAAATGTAAAATATATAACTACAAAAATCAATGGTGAAAAGAAGATGACAAAACCTTCGGAAGCGCGGTAAAGAGTCTCTTTTTCATCAGTTAATACCATCAGTTTCTATTCATAAACCATGGAAACAAAATATAGTGAGCCAGATCGAAAGAAAAAACAAAAACATAGAAGAAGAGAAAGATCCAAAACCATACATCCATAAAATGTAGGTCATAAGAAACCAAAATTAACGAAGAAAGAAAAATAGGGATTTGCTCGTAGAGGAAGAGTGAGGCGGCACAGGGGATGAGAGAAAAGTTGGGAGTGAAAAAATTAGGGTTTGAGGCGGCAGAGGATGAGAGAAAAGTTGGAAGTGAAACAATTTAGGGTTTGAGGTGACAAAGGGTGAGAGAAAAGTTGAGAGTGAAGAAATTAGGGTTTTAGCACATGAGATGAATTTTTCTTTTTGAATTTAAAGCAGAAAGAAGAGATCACACGTGTAAGAGCCACACTTTGCCACTTGTCAAAAAAAATGGAGTGTTTAAACTTTCCACTTTTAGTTAATTTTGTGTGTTCTTCTTTTTGTGGTTGATGAAAAAACTTGCACTTTATACTACCTTCAATTGCATTATGTATAGATTTTATCTTAACAGTTCACTTTTTGGATAAATCTTTAAAAATTTATTAAATTACAAATATTGTTTTTGATCACTTTTAACATCTAGTCAAATATTTTTAACTTGTTTCTCAGACTACGTTTTAAGTATTATTTATTATACCCCTCTCTCAGATAAAAGTATAACTAACCGTAGAAAAATTTGTATTCACAATTGTTGGTTGATACCAAACTTTGAATGATATTCTCCGTTGTTTTATTTTATTTTCTTCTTTTATATATATATATATATATATATATATATATATATATATATATATATATATATATATATATATATATATATATATGAAAAGTTTAAAAATTAGCTGTTAAAATACATTAGACTTAGATGAGAAGAAAAAAATAATTAAACATTAAATGCTTTTCATCAACTATATAATATAACTTAGTCAAGTTATGCTGCTTAAGTTGATAGGCTATTTTTGACTTTATACAATAGATTTGTCATGTAGCAAAATAAATTAGTTTTATTTTGTTTTCTATTCTTTTATGCTAATGAGTGTCTTTTATAATAATCCGTTGTCCAATATGTTATCTTAGTTTTTCTGTGAAAAATTATCTTCAAAATTATAATTAATTTAAATAGATGATTTTTTAAATCTAGGCTAATTTAGTTGCGAAATGACGGATCTGGATCTGATTTTAAAATAATTATCGAAAGAGCTAAGTCGTATATCTTAGAAATGACTTTTTTTTTTTTGAAAAAGTCATGAAATGCACCATGATTTTTGAAAATAAAATCGTGGAAGAAAAGAACAATTTCTTTAATAATGTTGAAGTTATACTTATCAAAGACAATTTCTATGAAAATTTAGTTTAATTAATCGCACATGATTAAGTCATCATAGGATTAATGACTTTAGTTAAAAAATTTGTTAAACTAAAGTCTAACCAGAAGTTGGTCTAACATATATTGGTCAAACAATAATGAAGATTTTTACTCCTCATTATTCAAACGTTTTAAATCAAAATTTATTTTGTGAAGAACTCCAAAATTTTCACGTTGGTTACTTGTTTTTACAATTTCGTGAAATTTAAAATTGTTTGAGGGTGTTACCTTGTGTATTTTGATCATTTCAACACAATAGAAAATTAATGATTTTTTTTTGTGACGTTGATAAAATAAAAATATATTTATGTAGTGAATTTCATGAAATTCAATTTTCTTTCATATATATATATATATATATTTATTTATTGAGTTCACGGTTTTTTTAAGTGACTTAACGTATCTATCATATAAATAAAATTAAAATTTGTTTCACTTTTAAGTTTAGAATGTTTACTGCCAAAGGAGAAACTCTTTTTTTAGGCACAAATATGGGTTGTGTTATGCATTGTGAAGCTTGTGTTATTATTTTTATTATACCAATTTTTTTAAACAAAAACATTGGCGTGAACTTAAGAAAAGTGGGGTAGAAATAGTAAAGTCTCTTTAGACATGTGAATGAAGCCCAGAAGACAACTGTAAATTAAAAGTTGTTGATGATAATGTTAAGAAATATATTTACTAATCATACCCTTGACTTTTTGTTTTCAGAGCGTGATTAATGGTAACCATAATAAACATGACAAGTGGCAATTAATTATTCCCTTCAATTCCACGCTATCGTTTCTCTTCTTCTTCAAACTGTGAACCTTCCGCGCAACGCAGAGTTGTGCTGGAACACTTATCCTGAAGAAATAACCATTTTACGGAACATAATAGCACCTTCCCCAAATCATCCAAAGATTCCAAACCCTAATTCGTGATTCTTGATGGCGATCTTGTTGGGCGAAATTCTTCAATCCGTGGAGCTGTGGCTCAAATTGATGAAGAAGCCACAGCCAGAGGCCTACGTCAACCCTAATCTCGACCCCGTTTTGCTGGTTCCCGGTGTCGGCGGCTCCATTTTACACGCCGTTAGCGACCCCGATGGGAGCCAGGAGCGCGTTTGGGTTCGCTTCCTCAGCGCCGAGTACAAGTTGAAGACCAAGCTTTGGTCGCGTTATGATCCTTCCACCGGTAGACCTAATTTTTCATTTTGCATAAATTAAGCGCATTGGAAGTTGAAACTGATGCTGTTTAGTTTCACCTGTTGCTTATTTATCTAATGATGTTTTCTGATAAAAGAAAAGTAAAAAGGTTAAATGTGATCAGCGAATGTGTTATTTTTTTTTTTCTTTAAAAAAAATGTTAAATTGCAGCTTTATGTGGTAAAACACCGAATTGTGCTTTTTTTTTTTTTTTTTTTTTTGTTTTTTTCCCTTTCCTATAATTAATTAATGGCCATAGTTAGTCAGGGAAACAAGAAATTGTATGATTGAAAAATGACGTATGTGGATTAACAGCTTAATTAAGCTTATGTATGATAAGAGTTATTACAGTGAGAGGTTATCTCTTTTGAAGCTTCCACATGAAACTCGTTGACCGTATGTTTGGTTTAACATGTAGCAGTATTTGATTCTCATCGAGCAAAAGCTATAAATAGTAGCTTCTGAGTTATACTTTTTATGTTATTGACATGAAAATGTCACCTGACTCACGAATTTGATGTGCAAACAAAAGCTAAGTAAAAAGCTTAGGAGCCACTTTCAAAAGCTTAACTACATTTTTAGCTACTTCTTAGTCAACCTTCAATTTTAAGCTTGAGTTCTGTATGATAACTCCAAACAAGCTCTGCAGAAGCTCTTCCAAGTGGCCCTAAATTGTACTCTTGTGTCTTTAACGCCTGCGCGTACCCAAGCTTCTGTGCCTGCCCAGTTTATTTATTTCTTTACTGAAATCATTTGTGTTTTGTGCTGAAGAGTGTGCTAGGAAAAACTTTGAATTTGGTGATCTGAACATCTACAATAATCTTCTTTGAAACCAGGAAAAACTGAGTCCATGGATCCAAATTCAACAATTATGATTCCTGAAGATAGGCATGGACTCTATGCAATTGATATTTTGGACCCTGACTTGGTATGCCTGTTTTATACTGAGTTGCTTATATCTGCACTGCAGATGTCCATCCAATTTATTCATGAATCGTATATAATTCTTTTAAGCAGATGATTGGAAGTGAGGGTGTGTATTATTTCCATGACATGATTGTTGAAATGCGTAAGTGGGGATTTGAAGAGGGGAAGACACTTTTTGGTTTTGGATATGATTTTCGCCAAAGCAACAGGTAGCTAATTAATTTAACGCTGGAGCAGTTTAATGATTCTTGAAAAAGGTGTCATTTCCTTTCTCATCACAAATCCATATGGCGATGTTGTTGAATGGTAGCACCATGTAGGAATGGAGTGATCCTGCTATGTGATGTTTCTGTGGCAGAATTTTGGCCTTCTGCCATTGGTAACACTGCATAACACTGAAACTAAGGAAATTCAAACACCCTACTCTGCACATATGTACAATTTGTGAGATTATTTAACTACATCTTTCTGCATGGAAAAACTATCTCATATTTATTATGGAATTGATTCTTTGTAAGGAATTCACTAGTTTTATAATTTGTTTTATTTTTATTAAAGGAACATTTTTCGGAGGAAGTGAAATTTTGATAAACTAACGTAGCCTAAAGTGAATTGTAATTGTGCAAATGGAACTTAATCTGATTGATGTCTCTCAAGTGTATCTTTTTAATTATTGGTTTCCTGGTGGTTTATTTCTCACCGAAGGATAAGGTCTCTACCAAGTATTTACTCAAACAAAGTGAAGGCAATTTTTCTTACAACTTCTCTGTTTATATCAATTAGGTTGCAGGAAACAATGGATCGGCTGGCTGCAAAATTAGAGTCAATTTATAATGCCTCAGGGGGAAAGAAGATAAACATTATTAGTCATTCTATGGGTGGTCTTTTGGTGAAATGTTTCATGAGCCTGCAAAGTGATGTAACACATCTGTTAAGCTTGTGATTTTGGTTTTATTTTATTTTGTTGTTTCCATTTAATCTTATCAGTGACATTTGTCAATTCATGGTTTATAAACTTCAATCTTGGAATTATCTACTGCTGAAACATGACTATATTTCTTTTGTTGCCTTCCTCAGATTTTTGAGAAATATGTTAAGAACTGGGTTGCGATTACTGCACCGTTCCAGGGTTAGTAATTATATTGTGTATTTATCAAAAGTATGGAATTATAATTAAGGATATTTGATGAATGATTCTTTTAGCATTTCAATGCAATTTATATAATGATAGGTCTATTAGAAATTTGTTTTCCTTGTTTAGTATATTTGAAGGCAATGCCATATTTTCTTCATATGCTAAAATAGTTAATGGAAAAACGTAGTGCATGATAGATCGCTACTATATTTTCACTTGATTTTAACCTAGATATTATTTGAACTCATAACATTGTGTAATTTAATAATTTTATTTAATTGCTTTCATGTGTTTTGTTTTAGCTGGTTAGGGGTTTTCTATTTATTTGTTTTTGCCATAGAAATTGCATGACGGTGTAGTTGTATGATTATATTTATGCAGGTGCACCTGGAAGCACCAATGCTACCTTTTTAAATGGAATGTCATTTGTGGAAGGATGGGAACAGAACCTTTATATTTCCAAATGGAGCATGCACCAGTTGGTATATATCAGTTATTTGTCTTCTTGATTTGTGCTATGAATTTGTTTATCAACTCTCTGGGCAATTTATCCTTCCTTACCATTCAGCAATGGCCACTGCCCGAAGTGTGGGTAGATTAAGTGTTTATTAACCAGTCTGAAGATATTAGAAAGCAGTGATGATGACATCTTCCTGAAATCCAAGTCAAATAACTTAATTGCTTAATTACTAGCCACACTTCACAATTATGCTTTCTAAAACTATGATTACACTAGAAGGAAAAAGAATTCAGAGCCCGAATATGGTAGAAAAAAAATATAATGGTAGTTTTGTCAGTTATAGTTTTGTAGAAGTTATTTTATTAATTGATTGCTTTTCATATTTTGTATGATCTTCGGATATAGTGTGCATGTTCTGATTTTCCAGTGTATGTGTTGTTGGATGGTTCTTTCTGTTGTTTGAGAAAGGATTATCTAAAGCATAATCTTGCATTGTTTTTGTTATTGTATTCTTTTGTCTTGTTTTGATTAATTTTGTTCTCTCTTTCTGATTTTGTATTTAGATACTTCAATATTGTAAATTATTTATTGAAGTTTGTTCCAATCACAGCTTATTGAATGCCCATCCGTGTATGAACTGAGAGGTTGTCCTAATTTTCATTGGAAACATGTTCCTGCTCTGGAATTGTGGCGTGAGAGACATGATTCTGAAGGGAAATCACATGTTGTTCTGGAGTCATATCCACCATGTGACAGCATTGAGATTTTGAAGCAAGCTCTTGTAAATAACACTGTGAGTTACCTGTGTTAACTTGCTCAGAATGGACATTAATGGAACTTCGTTAAATTTGAGTATGGAATTTTGATGGAATTGGATGCATTATAGTTTAAATTTTATTTTTGGAGCATTGGACACTTTTTGCCGTCGACTATTAAAATCTACAAATAATGATTAATGGATAATTTGGGATGGAAGAAATCATAATTTAAAGATGCTTTGCCTTTTTCTATCTAGAGATGAACTTGGAACTTTAACTTGGTCTCTATTCTCTCTTAATTTAAGGAAATCTTTAGAGTAAATTACACTAACACCCCTTGTGATTTCTTGACATTGCACACAACCCCTGTACTTTTCTATTGTTCACAACAACTTCACTTAATGTTTTTCAATCAATAAAAGGGTTAGCTTAATGAATAAAGGGTTTTAGTGTAATGCATAAAGGATATCAGTGTAATGTTTTTAAAACAATTAATTAGGCAGTGAACGGGTAGAAGAAACGAGGAATATTGGGAGAAATTTAACAAAACTGCGGGGAGTGTCAATTTAATTTATTCATCTTTATTTATTCCAGGGGTGGGGAAAGTGGAGTGGTGGATTTCTTTAGAATACATTAATGCATTTAAGGAGTACTAGTGTTGCTATTCAAGATCTAGTCATCTAGGATGTTTATTTATATATAGCTCTAACTGTGATCCAGGTTAATTATGATGGTGAGAATATACCCCTGCCCTTCAACTTGGATATCCTTAATTGGGCAAACAAAACATGGGAGATTCTATCTTCTGCCAAACTTCCCTCACAAGTTAAATTTTACAATATTTATGGGACCAATCTTGAGACTCCTCATAGTGTTTGGTAATGCCTCTATCAATTCTTTGTATGTTACTGTGGTTACTCTAGAACATGCAAATATTTATAATTCTTTTGGAAACATGTGAGTCGTAACTTGACACAACTATTATTCTACAGTTTAGGGAGTGCGGACAAGCCTGTAACAGATCTGCAACAGCTACGTTATATCCAGGTCAGTACATTTATGATTGTGTTAAATACGTGATTCGTGATTCATGTTATGTATTGATTGAGACGGAGAGTTGCCCAGGTTTAAAATACATTATTACTTTTGTTACTCTGAAGGAAAGTCCGGAACCATCTGGGTTTTGTCTGTCTGTATTTGATTAGTTCAATAAACTGTAGACTAAGAGAATTGTTAAATTTAAATAATTTGTTTTTAAAGCCCTTGTGGTATGCCTGACTTTGAAATATGACAACCTCTTCTCTTCATAACGTTATCTCACTTTTCTTTCTGGTGTGATAGAGTTCAAGTATTTTCTTAATTGATCATTTTTTATGCTAAATCTTTGTAAATTATTTCTCCTCATCATATGTATACTTTGCTTTGGTTGCCCATGCTTACTTTTATCTTTCTTAAAATCCAGGCCAAATATGTATTTGTTGATGGAGATGGAACAGTTCCTATAGAATCAGCTAAGGTTTGCTTATTTTCCTATACTCAATCCTTGTGCAATTGATATATCTAATCTAATTAAATGTTAGTTTTCTTGATATTATGTCTATTATGTGGCATTACTGTTGGTGGTAATTGAGCTAAGGCCCAAAATATATTTGGATTAAACCTAAATGCAGGCTGATGGTCTTAATGCTGAGGCAAGGGTTGGAGTGCCAGGTGAACATCGGGGTATCCTTCGGGAGCCACATGTATTCCGGCTTATAAAGCACTGGCTGAAGGCTGGAGTTCCTGATCCCTTTTACAATCCCCTCAATGATTTTGTGATTCTACCTACTGCTTTTGAAATTGAGAGGTATAAAGAGAATGGTGTTGAAGTAGCATCCCTAAAAGAGGAATGGGAAATTATTTCCAAGGACCAAGATGACCTGAGCAATACAGCGGATAAAATGTGCTCCATATCAGTTTCACATGAAGGAGCCAATCAATCTTACTCTGAGGCTCATGCTACCCTGGTTATTCACCCAGGCACTGAGGGTAAACATGTTCAACTCAATGCTCTGGCTGTTTCAGTTGATGCCTTGTGAATCACATTCAGTTGAAGTAACTTGGAGTGGAGGGAATAATTTCTATATAATTCATTATGGTTGGCAAGGCATCTCTTTGTATATAGTGAGTGATATTTGTTTGATTTGCTTTGCCATATTCCCCCCGTTTCATGTAAATGATATTTGTGAACCTTCTGTATCTGTTGTGAAAACGAATACCATCTTCCTCACATTCTTGTATATATTATGTGAATCTTATGAATCAGTTATGAAATGAACTGATTTATTTGTGACATTCTTAATTTCACGTCAATGGCGGCATGCTCTGTACAAAGTTGTTCGTTTTAGTATAGACTTTTGCATTTGTTTTTACGTTTTTCTCCAGTGTGTCTGTATTTTATTTTTGATCAAAGGAAAGTACTGCTGCATTAAACAAGAATGTAGATCATAAAAGGGAAGTAACTCTTTGATCCCCATTTCCTGCAGCCATGGTATTTCTTGGGGGTTATCTTTCATTTATTTGGAAATGTAAAATATACATTAATGCAAATAATTATTTAAAAACTACTATTGAAAAAAGTTATATATAAACATAAATATAAAGAAACAAATTTATTTTTATTCATATATCATGATATACCTGCAACTTTTTTCTGAAACAAATACACACAGAAAACAACAATGAAAACATCTAATGAGTTAAAATAAAATATAATTAACACAATTAAGAAACTAAAAGACTAAATAGATATAAAGAGTTAGTCCCATAAATATTAATAATAAATATAAATAAACTTATTTATTTAACCTTGATGTCTTAATTAAAAAAAGTCTTTAAAATAATCAACTACAAATAGATAACAATTAGTCTATAAATATTAATAGTAAATATGAATAATTTGCTTTATTTAACATTGACGAGTTTAAGTATTCTTTGTACTTTGAAAAAAATCAAATACGGACATTGCATACTGACCCACCCTATCTTAGGCGTCCAAATTTGACTAATGAAACGAAGACATAGACTAATCCACCTTATAATATCATCCTATATAAATGTAGGATTTGGTTCCATAAATATTAATAATAGATATGAACAAATTGATTTAATTAACACATGATAAATTTAATTTAATTATTTTATTTTCTTTAAAGAATTACATTCATGATTATCTTAAATTATTATATTTAACATTTATATACTTTTTGTGAGTTTTGATACTATTTTTGAAGATTTTTTAGTTTTGTCTTCCACTCTTGAAACAAAAGTTTAAAATTATCCCCATAAACACATTTGTGTTGACAAGGGGTCATTTTTTACCAAATAAACATGGATGAGTTATTACCATATCACATGTTCATATCAATGTGATAAAATAAAGTAAAAAGTAACAAGTAAATTTATAAGTTTGAGATTACTTTCATGATTCCATAGGAGAGAAAAAGAAAGAGAAGTAGATTAAAAAGCAAAATATAAAAGGAAACTAAATTGAAGTTGTAAAAGCTGAATTTTTATCTGCACTTTAGAAAGTGCAAATAAAAACAAGTGTTAAGTAGAAAATGCTTGCTAATTCTTTGGTTTGATGGCAACACCTTGAATGACAAGACCAGTTTTCCACATGCCACCATCATATTCATACATAGAAATCTCCATCTCACCAACATCTTTTTGAGAGGCAACAAAGTCACCTACTGGAACCTCTATCCACCTCTCCCTTGGCTTCTCCATTAAATTTTCCCTGTGCTGTTGTTTCCTCCCTCCAGGAAGAACAACTCTAACATTTACAGGAAGTTCCCACCCTTCAGCTGAATCTTTCACCATCACAATAAATGACACTTGATACAAAATTCCTGGTGAAACCATTCCAATGTCAAATTTTCCATGCACTTCTAGCCAGCACACCATTTTCAGTTTAGCCAAGTCTATCATAGTGCCACTGCAACACACACATGTTGCTATGAATCAAAAAAACTAAAGTCTGCATCACTTTTTATATTTATAAATATAAGAGATGTTTACTTTTCTACTTTCTGTTGTTCCCATTTCCAATAGTTTTGATTTTCTGCCCAGGTGATTGAGAGTGCTCTTGCATACAGCACGAAACAGTTGCTGTTGGACTTCTTCTCTACCCAATATTTCTGTGCACAAATAATGTTAATCACACCAAACATTGTTCAATCCGTAAATCACAATCTTAAATCGAGTTATTATCTCAAACTAGATGACATTGAACTTGCCTTTGTTTTGTGAGCTAAGAACACCCCAGCATATAGCTGATCCAACAGGTTTCCCCAGTTGGAAGAATTAGCAAGTGGAGAGTCTGCATCCTTGAGTATATGTTCATAGTTGTGTGGGATCTGTCCTTCAAAATTCCATGCTTTCACTGGCATCGAAGATTGAGTCTCATTGAGTTTTGTGGCATTATTTACCATCTTTGTGCTATTCTTGGAGGATTTTGTGTTCCCTTCAGGAGACAACGACCATGATTCCCTTGTAGCAGCTTCATGTCGCGGTGGTTGTTGCTGTTGGTGGTGTTGTGACTGTAGCTGAAACCGTGTTTGTGATTGTGGTTGTTCCTGAGATTGAGTAGCACCCATTTTTTCTTCCTCTACTTTCCTTCCTCATCTTCTAAATTATATAAGGTTTAGAACTTATTCTGTTACCTCTGAACCATTGTTATTGCTTCTTCTTTTTTTTTTATTCCCAGGGATAATATGCTTTATGATAAAGGAGAGATATATACAACTTATTAGCACTTATTACCTTAATTAATTTTTAAAGGGTGAAACATGTTTGTAGAGCATATTTACAATATTATTATTATTACTTTTTCTCTTCTCTCATTGTTTAGGTCCGAAAACAATAATTTTGTAATTAAAACTTGAAATCCTCGTAAAAAAAGGTATCATTATTCATACCCGAGAAAAATGAAAAAGAGAAATACAATAGATTAAGAATAATAAATGTGAAATTTATATATATATATATATATATATATATATATATATATATATATGTATTTGAGTCTAGAGTAAATATTTATGAAGATAGTAATCTTTTTAAATAAATAAAAAATAAAAAACAAGATAATTAGTATATTTTGGGTGGAGTGTTATTCATTTTGGTAGAGGAGTTTGGTTTCAATATTTGGGTTTAGACCATTCTGAAAATATCTATTTTGGAAACAAATATTTAAAATTTTTACACATTTTTAATAAGATTTGTTTTGAATTTATCTTGAAAGCTTTATCCGGAAAGCATAAGAATATTTTATAAAGCTGCGTGGAATGTCTTTAAGCAAGAAGTTCTATTTGTTGATATATATATATATATATATATATATATATATATATATATATATATATATATATATATATATATATATATATATATATTCCTCCGTTAAAGGATAAATACACTGTTGCTGAAATTGATTTACTTGGTTTTTTCGTAAAATTTTATAATCTGAAATAAAATAAATAAAATAATTTTTAAAATTTCTTTTTATTTAAGTCGTCAATCATGATTTTCAATTATTTCAATTTAAATATGAAAATTAAATACATCAAGAATAAAAATTGATCAGGTAAAAGCATTCTTAAAATATTTAACATATTTATTTTTTAAACACAAAATAAGGTTCAATTTGTTCATTATAGATAGAGTCGAAAAGGAAGAATAACTAAAAAAGTATACGATAAACTACAATTATTAGGATAACAAAAGGAACAACTTAACTTTGAAATGTTCCGAAATTAAGTTTACTAAAAAGGACGTTTAAATAATCAATTATAAAGCTGGAAATCTAAAGCATGATAATCATAAACAAGAAATTCAACCTATAAAGGAATAAAAGAAGTGAAGAACAATGTTAGATGTAACACCGCATTTAATTAATAACCTTAATTAAAGAAAATGTCACATAGATAAATAAGAGGAAAAGTCCTGGAGTATAGACACTACCTTACAGTTATCCAAAAGAAACCTGAACAGAAATTAAGGCACACCATGATGCCAATAATCAAAATAGAGTAAGGGGTCGACAATATACAAAAGAAAGTGCAAAAACAAGACAATACATGGGCCATAGCCCTAAAAGAAAGCTGGAATCTAACCTAGAGACACTACTAGAAAATGGGCTTATAATGACAGGTAAAACGAGCTTACTATGACAGATATTCTAGTGTCATAGTTTCAGGAGTCATAGAAAATGCGCGCTTTTTATGACATTGCAGAAACTTGTCATAGTAAGTCAGACTTACTATGATAGGCAGTGCAAACTACGTCATAGTAAGTCAAATTTTTTTTTAATGATTTTTCTATTTTACCATTTTCCTTTCCATTCAATTTACTTGCAAATAACTTTCATATCACCAGACCAAACAATTCCAAACCAAACCAAGAACTTGTTGTATACTCTCATTTCAGTGGCCTCTTGATAAACATCAGCATGCTTTCCCCTTAGGCACTGTAAAGCAGAATCACACTCTTTCCACCGACCAACCTTAGCCTGCAGAAGATGACATGTGTTGAATATAATCATTTAACAAATAGAAGAAAAAACTTGGTTGCTTGTGTGATATGTGTCCAACATGCACTGATGAAAGAGAAAAATTCCAGAAGCTAAAAACAACTCACCAGCCACCTAGGAGAATCAGGGATGAAGGGAAGAGTCAGAAGGTGCACAATAGAAGGAACAGTTCTTGAGATAAAGACAAAAAATTATATCAGTTACTTGGAACCCTTTTTAATTTGGTTTTGTGAAAAAGAGCAACATAAGGAGGGTGAACGGCACGCGGTGCGCAGAGGACGTGCGGACAACTCGCGGACGGTGCGCGGAGGACGAGCAGACAGCTCGCGGACGGCATGCGAACAGTGCAGAGGACGCGCGAACAACTCGCAGACGTTGTGCGGAGGATGAGTAGACAACTCGCAGGCGGCATGCGAACAGTATGGACGGCGTGTGGACGACGAGCGAACGCGAGCGGAAGGTAAGCGAACGACGAGCGGAAGGTGAGCACATGGCGTGAGAATGGTGCGCGAATGACTGTTTCGAGAAAGAAACCATGCTTCTGAATGTTGGAGAAAATGGAGACGAGAAAGAGAAAAAGAAAAGAGGAAAGGAAAAAAATTAGGGATTTGAAGATATTATGACAGGTTTCCGTAAATCTGTCATAATATATTTTTAACATAATTTCAATTTTGCCACCGTGCCCATCTACTATGATAGGTCCTCTGCACCTGTCATACTAAATTTTCCCTTCTCACTTATTATGATAGATTCCTCTTTACCAGTCATAATAACTGTTACTTTTATTACAAAAATGCCACCGGTCAACTTATTATGATAGGTGGCTTATACCTGTCATAATAAGTCGTCATAGATTCCTATTTTTCCACTAGTGAGAGGCTATGCAATGGAATCACCGTTTCCCTGTTGACCACGAGGAGTTCTCGCATATGCTCACATCAATAAATTGATAATCATCGCAAAAGGAGAAAACCACACACACAAAACATACAACAAGCAAAAGGGCAAGCTAGAGTAGAAAATGATTTGTCATATAGTTACATACACTTTCATAGTCCAAAAATACATATATCAACCAATCATGTTATGATTTTCAAACAATACATTAAGACTCAAGACATGACTCATCCAGATACATATAATTAGACGGATTCAGTGGATGCATGCACTTGTGGTGGCCTTTACTACTCTACCGAGCTAATTGTTCTAATGTTTCATCCCCCACACACAAGGTTAGCCCTTAAAGTGTTCCAGGCCTCCTGCTACTCTTACCACTTGAGTCAGTACGCTCTATGTGAGACTAACTGACTCTTTAGAGTGTCAGGATGCAATCCTTACTAAATTATATAAATGAGGCACCACCATGAACTCCCACTAACAGGGGTCATGGAATTATGTCCTGACCAACTGAGACACCACCATGAGATCTCACCTAGAGATTTATGGAATTACGCCCTAACCAATGAGGCACCACCACGAAACTATCGTGGAATTACGTGCTAACCATACCAACAACATGTTCCATTAATCAATATAACATTCATGCTCATCCCAATTCCATGTCACTTTTATAACCAACCATGTTGGCACAAGCAAGCTTGAAGCAAAGAATTGATAAAGCCATGTGCATGAAGATCTTAAGTGTTTAATGAAGATTGATGAAAATCCTCTTGAAGATTAAGTTTTAGTGTGTTAAATCTGTAAATAAGATGTTAAATGTAATGTGTTAGTGTTATATCTTGTTGGTAGGCTATATGACATAGGTTAAATATCTTGTGTGCCTTTGTGTGTCTCTTTTAATCTGTTAAAATGGGTTTTAACAGGTTAAAAGGCTTGTTGTATATAGTTTCTTGTATGAATGCATTCAGTCAGTTGAATTATTTTTCAATCGATTGATTTCACTTAAGTCAGGTGAAATCAACTGACTGTACGAAAAATTCAATCGACTATTTTCACTTAAACCAAACTATATAAGTTGTGTTTTCGCGAGCAGAGGCGTGAATATGAGTTTTTGAGCACAAAATTTTGTCATTCATCTCTAGAAAGCTCTCTCTCTGCAATACATAACTGCAACTCGTGTTTTGAAGATCTTGGTTGATCTTGGGGGAATTTTGGCTTGTGAGTAGCTTGAAGAACACATGTATGGTTGGCTAGGGACAGCCACCATAGGTTTGGATGTTCTTGTGCCTCTAGGTGGTTTGCCTGATGTGATTCCAGGTCTGTAAGTGTGATTCTTGCAGGTTGTGTGTCTAGATTTTTGTGAGTCAAAAATCTTGTGTGTTTTGTTGTTCAAAAGTGTAATCTTGGTGTGTGATTTGTAAAACTTTTGAATATAGTGGAAACCAGACTCAGGTTGTCCTAGGAAACTGGATGTAGCTCTGTGATTGAGTGAATCAGTTTAAAAACAATTGTGCATTTCTTTTTCCCTTATCTCACTCTCTTTGAAACTCTTTAAAAAATCAAGAAAACCAAGCAATTTGATCTTTGGTGTGATTTAATGCGTTCTTGTGTAATCTGAGGCTATATAATTGTTAAAAATACTGATTGGAACAAGTCTTGTATGTAAGAGATTGTTGTTTGAGTTGAATTTGCACATTCTGCATTCTGCATAAATCTCTAGTATTTTAGCTGACTGAATTATCTTTTTAATCAACTGTTTTAGCTTCAAGAACAATTTAGTCTGCTGTTTTATATTGCATTTACATTCAAACTTTCCAGTCCATTAGATTCAATTAAAAAACTTTTAAGATTTCGAAAAAAAATTATAAAACCAATTCAACCCCCCCCCCCCTTCTTGGCTAAAATCACCATTTCAAAACTAACAATTAGTATCTAGAGCAAGGTTCTTGAAAGGTATTCAAGTTTGATAAAAAATCTTTTGAAATGGC
>Ga0209589_1007830_pt1 | contig 16967 bp, 8 predicted proteins | sample CowpeawhiteBW_FD_187525 | JGI IMG/M metagenome (GOLD analysis project Ga0209589, IMG submission 187525) | Root nodule microbial communities of legume samples collected from California USA - Cow pea white BW (SPAdes) (version 2) | ecosystem: Host-associated > Plants > Roots > Nodule | place: USA...
TTATGGCGGGTATATGTACATCCCCATACCCATCCCCATACCCAACTGAAAAAGTCGGGGATTCCCCATACCCATACCCATACCCAGTCAATGCGGGGATTCCCCGTCAAAACGGGGACGGGTTCGGGCAATACCCACGGGGACGGGTTTATTTGCCATCTCTAGGCTGCACTGTTAAAAAAAAATAGAGAGAACAGAGGATGAATAATGTAATGTGGGGGAAGTTTAGTTTTTTCTGAACTATGTGAGGAGAAAATAGGATGTCTCGAGCTTTTCTTTGGGTTCTATGGGATTTTCAATACAATACTAATTTTTGCACAATGCTATATTAGTGATATTTTGGGGTTAGTTTTATGAGACTAAAATATGAAGATCATGGCACTGTTTTATTGCTTTGAGGATATCATACATTAGGAATATTTCTTCGTTAGTGGCTTGTGTTTCATCATTCAACAATGCTTAACCTATTCAAATTTTTCAAACTAATATGTTTTTGTTGTCCTAACTCTGTTATTATTTACCACTTTCAGTGATTAGTTTGCACTTGTAACAACTTAGGATTCACTCAGTCATGCATATCTACTTGTACTTGTGTGAAGCTTATCTTGCATTCATTTTTTGCATCATTTACGGTCCATAATCATTCCTCATTGGTGCATTTCATTTGATTTAATTATGATTTGGTTGTGCTATTCTTAAGTGTTATTGTTTTGGTTTAGTGCATTGTAACAAGTGTGCCTACATCTGATTCCATATAAATATCTGATTTTAGATTCAAGTGGCATGTTTTATACACTTTGCAGGTCTGATTTCTCTGTTGCCAATTGGGTTCATGAACACTTTCAATTAGCATTACACTCATTACATTAGGAATTAGCTACATTTGTTATTGCTCAATTCTGATTCTGCATTCATGCATTTTTGTTGCGGCAAACTCTAATTTCTCTGATGCCATATTCTTCCAGTTTTATTTTTTTCCAAACAGCAGCAGCATTAGTGTTGTATGTGTAGGGTCTACATTTTCAATAGTGTGAGCGTGGCTGCAGTCATGTTTTCTAGTCTCTCCATTGGGGTGCTTGAGTTAAGCATAAGGGTGTGCAGCCAATGGGTTACAGTGGTAGAGTGGTTAGTCCCACTTCATCTAGTGCAGTGTTGAAATAGATGCATGGTGCTTGCATTCTCTTCAAGATTATAGTGTATTCTATTTCATGTTCATGTTGTAGCGTTGGAGAGTTTTTGGTCTGCATTGGTTGGATTCTTTTTATGCATGGTGGCACTCTTTAAGTCTTGCAATTTTTTATATTCTCCTATCATGTTCAAAATTGGGTGGAAGACCCATGGTTTTCAAGTAAACCAACAACCACTTCAAGTTTAGCATTTTAGGGCAGTTTCACGTAAGGGAGGGAGTGGGTTTCGTGAGTTATCACTCACCTAGTCTTTAGTGGGCTACATGAGTTTTAATGAATGTAGGAGAGGTGTTAAGCGTTGGTTGGAAGAGTGGTGTGTGCTCTTGGTCCTTTCATTTTCACGTTTTATATTTAGTGGTTTCTTTGCTTTTGTTCATGTGTGATTGGTACATTATACAAGTGATGGAATGGTGGGGCCAAGAGATTAGGGTGTTCCAGGGTCTACGTGAATTACATGGGGAAGTGAGTGCACACAGCCTTTATCATGTTTGGAGGTGGGGTCATATGCAAATTCTTTTTTTTCTTGTTAAAGCTTTTGGTTCTTTCTTCTTTAGCATTCAAGTTAACTTTTATGTTGTTAAGCTATATGTTAGATAATGGAAGGAAACCATGGGCCCACATTCAACAATGGTTTCATTCTTTATGACTTTGGGGTCCAAATTCACGTAAATACATATGTATTAATTTCCTTTATTTATGCTTTTGGGTACAACCTTGCGTTTCTTTTAGGTATTTATAAAATAGGGAAATTGTTATTTTAATGGTAATAATATTTAATTATTTTTGGTATAGTCTTGTTTTATTAATTTAGAAGATGCAGTGTAGTTTCACAAATGTTTTTGCCGATTAGGTTTTCTTGTCTAAAGAAATTAAAGATTTATTAATTATAATAATGTAAAAAGATCATGTTTAACAAAGTTAATGGTTTTCACATTTTTATAGTTAGAATAATGTAAATATTATGTTTATCAAAACAACAGTGACTATTTAAAACTTTTATCTTATATTTAAGAGAAGGTGGATAATGGCTAGATGTGACATATTTTAGTGTGTTCTTTTGTCTCGCGAGCAGTGTTATCTTAAAACAAGATTAAATAAAAATATTTTCTTTTAAACTAAATAAATAGTGGCTTATGTGTTTTGTTTGGATACCTTGGAGTTTCATTGATTAAACTTGTGTGCTTAAGTTTACTTGAATTAATGATGTCGAGTATTATTTTTCAATGTCTTATTTTGCTGAAGTTTGTTTATATATCATTAATTCTTGTTAGCTTACCCCTATTTGGTTGTTTTGTGTGTTTGTTGTGTGTGCGATGATCGTATGACGTATGTGTTATACGGGAGCAGTTGATAATGCAGATGATTCTAGCAAGAAGTAGACCGTCGAGAGGGTGGGATGAACTCGGGAGTTTATTATCATTTGTTTAGTTGTTTAAAACCAAATATTAAAGACAATGTATTTTTTTATACTGTTCATTGATATTTTAAATTTTTTAGACAATTATGTTTGAGTTACGATATTAATAAATTAAATTTCGAGTTTTTCCTAAGTACATTTTGAAAAATAATCTGTTTCCACTGAAAGTTTACATTTTTATAACTCACCATGATATCCTAAAATTTGGGGTGTTACATTATGAACTTCCAATTTGATGGTTATTATTTTTAAAAACTTTGGTTAAGTCAACATAAGAATTGGTTAAACTATGAATGAAGACCCACTTAAAATTTGTCATCACATGGGATGGACACATGACACTAATCAAAAGGTCTTCCATTATCACTAGAAAAAGATAATGGTTAAAGTACAAATCCTTTTCAGTATATTTATTACAATAAAGTGGTTAAACACATTCAAAATGTGAGATAATTTAACATAAAGATGGATTGTAACAGTTGCGGTCAAAGCATGTGGGACTCGAAAGTAAGGGTGAGTGACGGTTGGGTTGCATTGGATTTGAGTCTAATATGATCAATCCACCATAATCCAAATTTAGTATTTTAAAATCCAATCCAATCATTTAAGTTGTCAGGTTATTTGGCTATGGATAAATCCAATTACAGTTAAATACTGTCGAGGCTTGTTCAGATTTTTTTTTATTCAATCAAATAATAAAAAAATTAACTACTGAATTTAAAAAGTATAATGTCTGAATTTATAAAATTTAATAATTGATATAAGTATATCAACCATTACAAGATTTTAAATTAAAAATGTAAATAATAGATATTTAATTTCATATTATAGTAGTGTCTAGCTTGTGAGGCCCAAATCTTTTATCAAACATGGATGCAAAAAGCTTTTGGTAAGATTTATACAATCTGCAACGATGAAGGCAAGGTTATTATACTTTTAATGGTAACAATTAGGCATTAAAAAAAGTTACAACTATCGAATCAATACTTCTCTTAATATACTTTTTAAGTAACATGTTTTGCAACACAGGAATACTTGTAATGCAAAGAAGAATAATGATTGAATCAAGGTTGGCTTGTTGTAACCATTCCAGGAGCGACATCACGTCATTCTAAAATATGGATCCTGAATATGTCACCAAAACTAAAACCAATAATAGCCCTTCAATTTGGAATGCATGAAATTATAAGCCAGCTAAAAGAATTATTTACTAGTCTTGTTCATGTCTATATTTTTCTACTTAATATCAACTAGAGAATGAAGGGAGGTAAATTTCCCTTATGAAGTCACAAGAGAATCTTTGTGAGTCTTCATGGACATTACAAAAGTAACATGAATAACATATTAAAAGTCCTTAAGACATAGTGTTGTTATAAATTCATCATCACTTTGATCAAGAGGAACATTAAAGGCAACTAACATTGTTGCCCAGTAGACCTCAATCATGAATATAAGGATTACATCATCACTTGTTGCATGATAGACTAAACTATAATTTGCAAACAAATAAATATCAATAACACTCCCAAATGCTTCCAAGTGACCATCAGTCTCACTTCTAACTCAAAGGAATAAACATTTTTTGTCAATCTTAAACCTCTACTCCATAAATGCTTCACTATCCATGTTTTCTCATATACTTTTTTGGATTGCAATATCAATAAGTGATGAGCTGAAATGTAAGTTCCAACCTTTCACCAAGTAGACTTTTACATATACGCAAAGGTAAATGTTCAAAACATGTCACCAAGCTAAATGTTTTTCTTTTATATATAATATCTCACCTTTAATGTTTTCTTCAATCAATGTTATTTTAAGACTAAAAACTTTATGTACCAAAATGAGGACCCATGCCCATAATAAAGGCAACACAAGCAATGATGTCTTCAAAAAAATGTAATGGAGAATCTACGCATTTGTTTGCAACAAGTGCCTTCAAAAAAGACCACAACTGCATAAAAGAAAAGTAGTTAAAACTCAACAAAATAATAAGAAAATTTAATAATAATAATAATAATAATAATTAAAGAAAGACAAACATTTTATATGTATTAAGAGTAAGCAAGAAATTAAATTAGTTATTGGGACAAAATCAATCATTCAAAAGACATTTGAAATGGAATTATATTAACTTAAGTTTTATTTTATTTAACCAACTTTTTTTTTCTTTATTTAATTTAACTTTGTGCCACCATATTTTATTTATTTATAATAGAAAGAAGAACTAAAAATTGATGATTGGCCAAGTGTACTAGATGAACGGAAGCCTACACAAATGAGAGGTGATGGAACTTGGTGCATTCCAAAATGGAGAAAAAATCATGATAAGTAAAAAAAAAAAATACTTCAAGTTTTATTTTAATGGATTTAAGTACACCATTAATGTAATGCAAACTAATTAACATTCTTTGAAAGTTTCACGAAAAGCCTAATGAAATAATCATCGTAACAAATTTTGACTAAGTTTTATTAGTATTTTTGGTATTTCTCCTCAAACAAAGTCAATCTAACAAAGATCCTGATTTAAAGTTACTTTCCTTATTTTTTTTAGTTGTTGAAAGACATATTAATATGATTGGTATAATTAACTGTTTAACATATTTATCCCATTTCATGATAATTACTGTCATTAATTAATATCTTTTGTATTTCTTGTATATATTTTTAATTTTTACATAGTATTTTAATATTTCTTACAATTTGTAAACATTCAATTTTATTTGTTTTTGTTTATGATGTATCAATTGTTCCCGATTTGAAACTAAGTAAATGCCTTATATATATTTTAAAATTAAGTAGTAACCACATGAATAACTATTTTTTGAGGTGACATTTAGACTATCATAGTATCATTTGATTTGCTTTATGTTTCAAATCTTCATTTATTTGGTTTGGTCATATTCATAACAAGTTTATCTAGGTGTTGTGACATATTTATAATGTTAATTATTCTTTCTATATTTTACATGATAATTTGAAGAATGTGGGAGAGGTATATGACAAAGAAATTGAAAAAGCACTTGTCCCATTGGTAAAACATTTTGAATTTATGTTAGGAACAAAGCCGAATCATTCACATGGTATAAAAAATATATCAATGTCAAAAAAGAATGTGGAGATTTTTTTTTCAAAAATCAAGTCTAGAATGCACAAAAGAGAGCACATGATTTAGAGTTACAAATGGTCAAGTTGAGTAACATCATCCAAAACACTAGTGCATAAAACACATTCAAAATCGTCTAATAGGCTTCGATTTCGAGAAAAACGAAGTCTTTCAAAATGCGGTGACATTTTTTAAATTATCTGCATGACCATAGGCTTTAGTTTTAAAACAACCAAAGTCTATACTAGTACTAGTTCTCAATTTTTACCTATGTTGCTTGTTTCTGGTTCATCTGGTGTTATAATTTTTTTTTATAATTTTTCAAGTTGTTTAATACAGTGTTGAAGTTACTGAATGATATTTTTTAAATACCGCAATAGACTTTGGTTGCTAAGGAACCGAAACATATAGTCGAATAGGCTTCAATTATTTTTCAGAATTGAAGCCTATTCCTTTATTTTTTTCATAATTTTTTTATTGTTTTGGGCTTCTCTTTTAGAGACAACTGAAACCTAATGTTGAAGTTTATGCTTCAATTCAAAATCAAAGCCAAAAAACCTTCCTTTTTTACCTCGCCCTGATATTCTTCGGTTTCGGAAACCAAAGTACAATGTCGAAAGCAAGAAGAGACTAACATGTAAGAAAAGAGTAACATGAAGAGACTACAATGTTGTTGCATTGGTGAAAGTAAGAAGAGACAAACATGCAACTTCAATTACTTGAAGTTCAAAACTTGATATGAAGACTACAAAACAAAATAAAACAAGATATTAAAATGGAGATGAAATGTCAAATGGATACTTTATATTGAGAGGTTTATCATTCATTGGAGTGTCTAGCTCTTCAAGTATTCCATCAAATAAAGTAAGTTGTGTTTCTATTTAAAATTTATCATTAATATGTCTATAATTACATATTTACATTTCTAAAATATTAATTATTTTTTTATTTTATTCGCAGGATCAAGATATTTGAAGATATTACTACTGTTATTTTTGAAATATTTCTTTGATTTAAATGTTTCAAGTAGAAGAGTGTCTTTTCTCTCTTTCTCTCTCTTTATATTTATATATATATATATATATATATATATATATATATATATATATATATATATATATATATAATATGTTTGGAACCATCATTAGATTTTTATTATTTTCTGTGTCATTTAAAATATAATGAATAATTTATATTTTAATATCTATGTTTGATGTTATTTATTTATATTGATATTTAGTTTATTATCTTAAAATAATTTGTCCATTTATTATAGCATGGAAGGAACATTACATATCAACATGATTTCTAATGGTAATGAATGATAACATATTTATTATAAAAAATAATTAATATTTATCATAAAATATTTGAAATTGTAGTAAGATTTTAAAATAGTCAACAAAGTTCATAATGAGTGCTAATTTGTCATTATTGTCTTATATGTGTGTGACAATGTATTCTTGTTACTATTATACAAAATTACAAGTGATAATTATTTTTGTCATAATATAATTTAATTTTAGTGACAATATATTTTTGTCACTATTATGCAAAATTACTAGTGACAATTACTTTTGTCATTATATAGTTCAATTTTAGTGACATTTAAAAACATTGTCACAAATATAAGTGACAAAATTACCACTAGAAATTTATTTATTGTCACAAGGCAACAATAGTGACATATTTATAGATCTTAGTGACAAATATTTATATCACTAAAATTGATTTTCTTTGTAGTTAGTATGGAGGTAAGTTTGTTAGCATAATCAAGACAGAGAGTATGTTTAACAAATAGGCATTGTATGTATACTTACAAGGCATACATATTCTTACAGGTTCAATATGTGTCCTACATGTCTCATCTCTTATGATATGGATGATTCTCTTCATGTATCTTAAGAGGGATATTAATTGTGCTTGCAAAGACACTCCAACACTTAAGCCACCAAGATGTAAGCAATATAATAAATGCACTAAAAAAGTTGACAGTGTTCACCTCGTGAATAATGCATGTTTATAATACTCTAATGAGTTTTTACCTAAATTAGCTAGGTTTATCACTTTTCAATACTTGATTAGTGTTCTTCACATTGTTAATCTTGTTTAGACAAAAACTCCTAGATGATATCAATTTGTATAATTAATACCATCTCAATTCCTTTAGTACAATATACATTGTGGTTTGCAATTACCTGGTATATATAAAAAAGAGCAATAATCACATGGTGGAGGGAAACATGTTTTTGTGAGTAAGAAGTGATTCAACATATAAAGAGATATTCTTGACAATGATATAAGATGATAAATAAGAACAAATGACCTTTATTCATCCAATGATGTGTTAGTCCTGGGTAAAGGTTGGACTTATTTCATTTTGAAGACCTTGTAAAAAGAGAGATAAATAGATAAGTAGATATCACAAAAGAAAGAAAGATATAGTTAATTAAAGGTGCTATCAATCTATGTATAAATGTTTGAATGAAGCTTGTGGTATCTTGTGTTGATAATGTTTTATGTAGAAGGGAAGTTTTTTTAAACTTTTGGTGCAAACTTATAAAAAAAATACGAGAATGGATTAGTTTCAAATATATTACGAGTCATGGGCAAAGTCGTATGTCAACAACATGACTTCTCCATTAAAATCGTGTCAATGACATACGACTTTGGGTTTGAATTCTAAACAATAGAAGTTGTGTTTGTAAGCACTATTTTAGTGTAAAAGGCATTGTGTTGAAGTTGTGTTTGTAAGCACTATTTTAGTGTTAAAGACATTGTGTTGAAGTCGTGTAGGAGTATGACGACTTCTAATTAAAAATTGTAAAATTAGAAATCGTGCACCTCTAACATGACTTCTTTAAAAAATAAGTAATGAAAAAGTCGTGCTTTTGGCTAATGGCTTTCAATTAGAATTTCTGAATTTGAAATCGTGCACTAGGGGATTTATTTTCATCGAAGCTGGTGATGAAGAAGTCATGGTATTAGGAAATGACTTTAAATTTCATTTTATAAATTGGAAATCATGATGGAGTCTAATGACAACAAAGCATATTTTTCATTTTTTGCAATCATACACTCAACATGCATTAGGGTTTGTGTGGGTGGAGTTGGAAGGAGAACAAGTTGTTTCAGCTAGCTTTGGTCATGACAGATGAGAACAACCTATAATGGCGGGAGGAGAAAAAAGTGCAGTTCAAGTGCAATATGTATTTCTTTTGGAGGATTTAATCTCATAGAATTTAGAAAACACCATGAACTAAGAAAAGCTCAACATTGTTTCCCAGTTAACTGAACTGAGTCCTTGTGCTTATCTGATAGAGATAACAACATTTAATATAATCTTTCGAAATATCACTTTACCTGGTTTTGAACAAGTAACATCCTAATCCTTTTTAATCAATAGGAAAGTTTAAAAACTTGTTTGAAACATCACACCCCAAAAGAAACTTAATCATGGTCACTATGACTATGTCAGATCAAGCTTTTTTGTCTCACCACTTTTTTCATACATTTGCTATTGAAAGTCGTTAGGTAGAAGCACAACTTGTTCGTTACCTGTTTTTGAGAAAGTTGTGCTAGAGATGCACAATTTCTAATTTTACAAATTTTAACTGCACATGACTTTAGCACAATCCCATTTACACTAAAGTTGTGCTTACCAAGCACAACTTCTATTTTTCAGAATCCAAACTCAAAGTCGTATGCCATGGACACGATTTCAATGGAGAAGTCATGGTGTGGATACACTACTTAGGCCATGACTCATAATATATTTGAAACCTGTCAATTCTCGTAATTTTTTGGTAAATTTGCACCAAAAATGTAAAAAAAAAAAACAATAGTTGCATCTTTTTAAGTAGGACTTGTGATGTTTCACTACAAGAAAATCCTCAATTTTTAGAAACCAAAAATAGTTAGTTACTATAGTGACCAATTTAGATATTAATTTACAAAACTAAAAATTATTGGTTATTAAAATAGTCATTATTATGAATAAAAAATTATAATTGGTCACTAAACTACTCACCAATTAATTGGAGACTAATTTATAAACTAATTCATTTGGTAGTCAAAACTTTGATAGTTAATTTTTAGTGACCAATTTTCTTTGGTAACCAAAATCTTGATAGATAATTTCAAAGACCAATTTAGTGATCAATTATAAGTTTTTATTCATAATAGTGACTATTTTAATAATTAATAATTTTTTATTTTGTAAATTGGTATTTGAATTTGTCACTATAATTATTAACAATTATTGATCACTAAAATTAGTTATTATTTAGAAATTTTCTTTTATTATTTATTCTGCATATAATAGGATCTTTATTTAGAATTATAATGTCATTAGGGTCTTGTAATATCTACTTTATCTTGAATTAAGCATATAATTGACTAAATTTGGTAGTTTTTTTTTAGTAAAGTTGAATGGTTTTTTTGACTTACTTCATGAAGTCGATTTTGTGGAAAATTTTGAACTAATTAACTTATCAGGATTAGGTTCCAACCAACCCATCTGTATGTTTTCATAATAGGGAATTCTAACTTCTGCATAGTACTTGATAACTACGGTGAAAATTAAGAAAGAAAGGTAAATATATTTAAACACATTGAAAAATCAATGAAAGCTTAAAAGTAAAAAATAATAATATATAACAATATATAAAATTTATATATATATATATATATATATATATATATATATATATTTTAATATTTTTATCCTTATTTATTTTATAACTACGACACAACAGTTTCAAAGCTTTAATTTTGATTTTTATAAACAATTTTTTTTATATTAGTATACGAACTGAAAAAAACGATTTTGTGAAAAACTGCACAGCAATCATAACATTTAAATTTATTACATTAGTTTTTAATTACTGTTATATATTACCTTTTCTTTTTTATATCTCTCTTTTATTTTAAAAACAATATACGATGACAATGATAGTAAATTAAAAGTTATTATTGTGTAAAATATATGGAATTAAGTTTAATAAATGAAAAAGATTAATAAGAATTTGGTGGATGAAGATGATAACAATAATAGTTATATAATTGTCGTGTCTTCGATAACTATAACACTAATAATAAATCTTCTCAACTCAAAGTAAAGTGTCTGTTCAAAAGCAACCTCGCATTTGTGTAAAAAAACAAAAAAAACTTCGAAACTTTTCTGACCCAATCCGTGGACGTGTTCTGCAAAAATCCAAAACCCGAGAAAGTGGTTAGGAGGATCCGTTTTCGGTAATCGGGTTTTCGGAGTCTAGGGTTTCGGATTCGACGGCGGCGATGGCACAGGCAGTGGGGCGGAACAGGGTGGTCGGAGAGTACGTGGTGGGGAGGCAAATCGGCGCGGGGTCGTTCTCGGTGGTGTGGCACGGAAGGCACAAGGTACACGGAACCGAGGTGGCAATAAAGGAGATCGCCACGCTTCGCCTCAATAAGAAGTTGCAGGAGAGCCTCATGTCCGAGATTTTCATCTTGAAGCGGATTAACCACCCTAACATAATCTGTTTGCACGATATCATTCAGGTTGGATGTCGATTTTTTCTTTTGTTTTTGGTGTGGAATGTTTTTGTTGTAATAAAGCCTTTCACTGTTTGGTGGGACCCTGATAAGTTTGAGGTTTTTGAATGATTAATTCTTGGTCTGGGACTTAGTTAAATTGAAAACTTAGCACTCCTTTCCAAGGATGTAATATGTTGGACTTGAATCCCTCAGAAGCCTGGGGTGTATTGCCAGTTTAGTCAAAGTCATTGGGTTGGTGGGGATTGTTGAAGCTATTGTGTAATTTGGAATTTCGGAAACTGTTGTTAGTGTGAGGTTTCTCTTATTCTTGGGATAATTTGTTTAGGAGTGTTTGTTATAACTTTTTTTGCTTTGAGTAAATTGCTTTTGGGTTTTACGGTGTATATTATTTACAGTGAAGCGGTGATGATGTTTTAGAAGAGCTTGGAAATGTGTGCTGAGTGATGATGACTTTGGTAATTTTTATATTGGTGATGTTTCTTTTATCTGGGGCTGGAAATATTTAGTAATTTTTAGTGGTGAGAAAGAATGTTGGCAATCTGCGGTTTGACTACTGGATAAACAAAACCTTTGAAAAAGTGTCTGGGGGCATGATAACCCCGGTTGCTTCTATTTGGGTGATGTACTGTGGGATTTGAAGAGGAAACAGATTTTACCATTTTGGGGGTTTCTGCATAAAACTATATGGTTGTGTATGCTAGTATCCTATTATTTATAGGAGGGAACCTTTTTGCTTTGGGGTGTAACTGCATCCTACTGTTGCCCAGGTTCACTGCTTTCCTCTAATTTTGAGAAGAAGCAGTATGTATGCGCTCTCTATTAAGTTAACAAGATGCAGTATTTTGCTGTTTAATTGAAATGGGGGAAGTCGTGATCATGAAGCTTCGTTTAGTGTAGGAAAAAATAGCTTTTTATATGTTGGAAAACTGCATTGATTGCCTCAATCATGGTCTCTTTGGCAGTTGTGTGGATTGCAGCCTCAAGATTGGTGGTATAGTACCATCATATTCACTAGAGATATGACCAAAGTTAGGTAAAAAACTAGAGTTTAAGATTGTATCAGAACCTCTATCCTAGATCCGTTGTTGGGCCCACTTGCAATTGCCATGCTGCTGACTGGAAGGCATAGGCATGAGGACTGTTGAAAAGCCTTCTTAGCTACACTCACTCCAAACCCACCTTAGTTGTGGTCTCATTATGGTTGCCTTAATTGCACATTAAGGGTGGTGGTTTAATATATAAAATGGGAGGCAACCCTCACTTTATATGCCAGTTTTATTGAGTTAAGTCTAGTCCAAAACAAAAGTTTAATATTGTGGAAAACGAAGGAGTGGCAATTATTGATGAATGACCATTTGATTGTAAAATGACAATGGTTGTTTAAAATCTAGGCTGGATTTATTTCGTGCTGATGGCAGATGAAATATGTTGTCTGTAGGCTGTGGATTGTTTTTAAGTATTAGTTTTGGCTTATTTTACTCAAAACCAAAATTCTGAGGTTTCAATAAGTATTGTAGAAAGTTATATGCTATGAATAGATTGATCTGGGTGAAATTATTATTTGTGGTAAGTGTGATGTCAAATGAAATATGCATTTTTTGGTGCATAAAGAAAGTCTCTCATTAGAAGTGTAATTCACTTTATGTAGGTTCCTGGGAAGATACATCTTGTGTTAGAATACTGTAAAGGGGGAGATCTGTCCTTGTACATTCAACGCCATGGAAGGGTACCAGAGGCAACTGCAAAGCATTTCATGCAGCAGCTGGGTATGTTTCAACTGTATACAGTTATGTTCTCCTTAAATGTTCAAGTTATAAATGACTACTCTGTGTTTCAGCTGCTGGTCTACTAGTTCTTCGAGATAATAACCTTATTCATCGAGACCTGAAACCACAGGTTTTTATTTTGATTCTATTTCATAAAACATAAATGTCTATTTATTGTTTTATGTCTCATTAGTTCAGAATCCTAGTTGAACCCCTTCTATATTAAATTTAATCTTTGTATGAAGGTTGCATTGTTATTTTATCTAAGTATGGTAATCATTATCGCCCTTGAAACAGAACCTTCTTCTCTCCCAGAATGATGAGAAGTCAGTGCTGAAGATTGCTGACTTTGGATTTGCAAGGTAGCCTAATTATTCTACTTCATTAATCTATCTTGAAGAACCCAAAAAAATGATTAAGACATCATGAAAGCCCAGCGCTAATTTTTATGTATGTGTCTCAATATTTGACTTGAGATAATTAGTGAAAATGTGTTTTTAAATGTGTTGATCATAATAATACAGACAAGTGTGGGTTTAAAAATGTTATAATAGGTAGGTAGAGAGAGAGAGAGGATCCAGTTAAAGAAAGGCATTGTGGTTTCTCATAGGAAATATGCTTTAGATATCTTTGAAGAAACATGCATGACTGTTTGTGGACCAGTAGATGGTCCTATGGATCCAAATAAAAAATTATGTTAGTGTTAGAATAAGCTGGACCTAGTTCCTAGATGTTTCTTTTCTAATTCTCTTCTCTTCGTTCTCATATATTTTATTTGATATATTTAAAATTATTATGAATATGAAATCCTTAGAGAGGACAACACACTTTCAAATTCATTCTTATTCCTTTGTATCTTTACCAAGTGGTAGATCAAGATGAACCTTCTCTGACCCAGAGAGAGTTGTTGGAAAACTTATTTATCTCACTATTACTAGATCTGATCTATCTTTTGCAGTTGGTGTTATTTATTAGTTAGTTAATGCAAAATCCTTGTATTGGTCATTGAAATGCTATATGAGTTGTTTACTTCTTAGCATTAATTTCTTGTACCTTTTTGCTATTTCTAATGTAATTTTGTTCTATAAATAAGAAAGATCAGCTGAGAGATATTCATTCCCTTAAGCTTTTCTTTATCATATTTTCAGTCTTATGTAAAACCTCCAAGAAAAGTCTTTACATTGTGATCTGACAAATTATACCACCTTTCTTGCTTTGACATTCTTCTGTTCTGTTTTGGCTGTGTGTATCTCTCAGACTTTCATAAAATGGTTTGGGTATTCTTTCTTATACTCCTTTATGTAATGTAGTCATTAAACCACAATTTTCTTCTTGGGCAGATCTCTGCAACCTAGGGGCCTTGCGGAAACCTTGTGTGGTTCACCACTCTATATGGCTCCAGAAATCATGCAACTGCAGAAGTATGACGCTAAGGTGATTTCAATTTTAATATCTTTGGAAAACCAAAGCATTCATGATTAGTTTCCTTTCCATTTAAATCTAATTAAACATGCAGGCAGATCTCTGGAGTGTTGGTGCAATCTTATTTCAGCTGGTTACTGGGAGAACACCTTTTACTGGAAACAATCAAATACAGGTATTAAATTGATATAGTGCCCGTTTTGTAGTCTTTTGAATATTCTCTCAATGCAAACAAAGTTGTTCTTTCTAACCAATAATGTATATAGTTTGGTGCTATATAAGTAATGTTGTCGTCCAAATCGGTACATTTTTCTGCCTTAGTTAACTTAATGTAACTTATAATCATGAACTCTGCAGTTACTACAGAATATTTTGAAATCGACAGAATTGCAGTTTCCATCTGATATCCCAAGTCTGAGTTTTGAATGCAAAGATTTGTGTCAGAAATTGCTACGCCGGAATCCAGGTATGTTTTGATTTTATTAGACTAAAATCTGAATCCTAAATTAAGGATGAATTTATGGTCCAGTTTATTTAATTATTGTATATAGTATTGTTATTTTTCTAATATGGCATGAGATATCCTTGGTGTCACTTATTGACTTTTTCCTGGGAAACTAGCTGCAGTAAAGAAGGTGGACACATGTGTTTCAAACCTGCCTATGTAAAATTAGATTGCTTTGGTTAGCATCAGCATGACAGCTCCTTCATAAAATTGAGCTGACAAATCTGTTTGTCCTTGCTGTTTCAGGCTTTTAGATAACTCATTCTCCTGCTAACCAATACCATATCAACTAGAATAAAGGGGTATTTTGATTTTTGTTATTTTTTATAATGTAGATCGGACCACTTAATAGGTGAATACTTATTTTTACTTTCTGGGCAACATTTAGATACATAAATACCTGATACATGGTAAGTTATTACACATCGTTCGGAGTATAGGCAAGGTAACTTTAGAAGAGAATCTTATGAATTAAGGAAGAGTTGCCCTCCATTTAAGGGGTAATTATTAATTTGGGGATTAATAATAGTTGGAGCTTGATTTGGTGAACTGATGATTGAATGATAAAATATGCTTGTAATAATCTTTAGTTTTTAATATTAATATGAAATATAAATTGAGGAAATTTGCTCGTTGTGTTCCAACCAACAGTCTTTCATACTCTACTTTTTCAACAGTTTTTTCGTGAGAGAAACAAGGAAAAGGGGATGGATGATATAAGCTTATAAGTTGTGTCATTATTCTTATTATAATATATTGTTCTTTCTTCTGTGTCTGTTTTTTTTTAATTTCAGTGGAACGTCTAACTTTCGAAGAATTTTTTAACCACCCATTTCTTTCTCAGAAGCAAAGAGAACAGGATGATGAGCCATTGAGGTAAAAACACAGTCTCTTATGATTTATGGTCATTATGGTTTTTCAGTTTGCAAATATAAATAATTTGTAGTGTGCAGGAGTAGAAGTTCTTCAAGGCTGGTTGGTGGGTTCTTTTCTACAGTATCTGACCCTTTGAGAAGAACTGAGGAAAATTACCAAGAAGATTGTTTGCCTTTCATCCTAGATGACGACTCTGGTGGCCCTGAGGGGAGTCCATCCTTTTCAAGAAAAAAGTCCTCAATAAAGTCCACCTATGGATTTGATCTAAATTCTAAACTAGATAAAGCAGAATCAACATCTCCTATCTCTAATAACATAAATTCTAATTCTGCATTTCGTACTATGACACAAAGATCTCAAAACACTAATAGGAGATTGGACAACCATAACATTTCAAGAGATCTCACTGATCCGCTAGAATCTCCAGAACAGATGTTCGCAAATCCTTATCCAAAAGGTCATACAAGCTAAATTTGTTTCCATTTCTTTTTTCAAGGTTGGATTTAGGTTTTTCCTTTCTAAATTATGTATAATGTTTCTCATATTTCTGTAATATGTGACAGTTACGGATTCCCTGGAGAATATTGATCAAGAATATGTTCTGGTGCCAGGGCCCCCTATAGATGTTTCATCTTCGGTGGGTGCTTCCAGGCCCAGCCATACCCAATATAGGTCTGGTAGTTTACCTCAAGAGTCTTCTAGTGCAATCACCAGACCAAGTGCTCCAATGCCAATAGTTGGTGCACATACAAATAGCATGTACCAAGTTGGAAGTTCAGGTAGCCAGGACTCTGCCCCTGGGACTTCGCTTGGATCAATGGATATAAGTGATGAACAGCCATCAGCTCACTGCATGACCAGGGTAAAATCATTGCAACAGTGTGCATCTGCCATCACCGAGTTAGTTAATGAGAAGGTAAATGTTGCTGAAAGTTTGCTCACAACTGTGATCTTATATGATGTAGTCTGGCTCTTAGTTTTCTTGCAAACCATTAATTTTGTCCCCAAACTATTACACTCTGGAGATACCAATCTTTTGGTGTACTCATTGCACTAGAAACATGCTTATTCTAATAACATTTTTGTAACTTTTTTTTAGGCCAAGAGCACTTACACTCATTTAATATGTTTTTTTTTTTTTTGTATTGGGAAA
>Ga0209589_1007831_pt1 | contig 16966 bp, 5 predicted proteins | sample CowpeawhiteBW_FD_187525 | JGI IMG/M metagenome (GOLD analysis project Ga0209589, IMG submission 187525) | Root nodule microbial communities of legume samples collected from California USA - Cow pea white BW (SPAdes) (version 2) | ecosystem: Host-associated > Plants > Roots > Nodule | place: USA...
AAAAAAAAAAAATATATAACAAAATAAAAATAATATATATATATATATATATATATATATATATATATATAATTTTATTTTTGTTTCTATATTAAGCACATGAATAAGAAAGAAAAACAAACTTCCATGTACATGAAAGATTAATAGAGTTATTTTAATAACTTTGCAGAATAAGATGAAAAATATGAAAAGAAAATCAATGTCATGATGACTATATAGTTATCTTATCTTTATATAATTATTATTTAGTAATTTAGTTTAATATTTCTACAAATATTATTTATTATTTTATTTTGAAGTGTAAAACCCTCTTTTTCTGCCCTAAATATTTAAAGGGGCCTAGCCCCATCTGTTGGGCCTAATTACTGGCCCATAGGATGTCCAAAGCCCCTAAGGCAGCCTAACCCCTTTCATTTATGCTTTTCTTGCAAAACAGTAGCTTACCTACCCTCCTTTCCCTTTCCAAGAGCTTTGTTAGGGTTTGAAGTTCAATCAGATTCAAGTTTAGCTCGACCTCGTTTCTGCTCACGTAAGTGGTTCGTCAACCCATACTCTTCTTCGTTGGTTTGGTTCTTCGTAATTATTGTTAGGGTTTCTTGTAGTAATCTCGTACCCCTTTTGTGTTAGGGTTTTCAGCTCTTAAATTTGCTTCGGGAACTTTCGTGCTCATTCGCTTAAGTGTCGAGATCGTTTGGCTAGCATTTTCCAGGTAAGGGAAACTAGATCCTTCTATGTATTATGTGAAACCTACTTGTTTTACGTTTATTTCCTATTGAATGGACTGTGTGTGAATATAAGCTGATGGGAAGCCTGTTTGAAACTGTTTGGGAGTGTTTGTGTGGTTGTTGCACGAGAGAACAGAGGCGAGCACTAGTTTTCTCGCCCAAGCGAGCACGTCTTGCCTAGGCGAGGCCAGCGGGAGCTCGCTTTGGTTTTTTTGCGCGAGCTGTCGCCTGAGCGACGCATCTCCATTTTGAGCGAGCCACAGTCTCGCTCAGGTGAGGAGGGCTCGCCTAAGCGAGAGGGCGCAGGAAGCCACTGTTCCCCTTTTCGAGCCCTCACCTAGGCGAAGGGGGCTCTCCTGAGCGAGAGTCCCTCTCAACTGAGCAAGACCCTTCAACCTGAGTGAGGAGCTGGGCAAGGGAGTGTGATGTTTGGTTGTTTCTCTGATCTTGAATGGTTAATACTTGCTTGAATTTAATTGTTTTATTAAAAGCATGAGATAAATGATTATGCATGAGTGGTGTGATTCATGGATGGTGAATGATAGGTTTGGTATGAACTTGGCATGTGATTTAAATGAGATAGTTAGTATCAAAGAGACATGGTATTGATATGAAATACAAAGGATGAATTGATGTGAATTCAATATTTGGATATGAATGAGGATGGGTGGAAAAGGTTGGCATGAGGTTATGTGTATGATAAATATTACCTGATTGATTGAGCATGATTGGTCTATGGTCAGTGCATAATTCCTTGAAATCTCTAGGTGAGATTTCAAGGTCGTGCTTCAGTGGTCGGGACGTAATTTCATGGCCCTTGTTAGTGGGTGTCGATGGCGGTGTCCCATCTATATAACTTGGTAAGGATTCAAGGTAAGGATCGCATCCTGACACTCTAAGGAGTCAGTTAGTCTCACTTAGAGCGGACTGACTCCTGTGGTGAGAGTAGTAGGAGGCTTGAAACTCATTAAGGGCTAACCTTGTGTGTGAGGGAAATTGGTTCGTTGTAACACTTGTAATACATAGCTCGGGGGTGAGCAGAGGTATCCACCACAAGTGCAAGCATCCGCTGAATCCAACCAGGTTATATGTATCTGGATGAGTCGAGTCGAGTCTTAGTGTATTGATTGAAAGGTCATAACATGCTTGGGTGATATATGTTTATTGGACTATGAAGGTATATATGATTTCATGATAAAAATCTTTTTGGCTCTAGCTTACCCTTTGCTTGTTTGTTTGCTCTGTATGTTGTTCTTCTACTCTTGCGATGATCATCAATTTATTGATGGGAGCAGATGCGAGAGGTACTCGTGGTCAACAGAGGAGAGATGATTCTGTCGCATAGTCTGCATGGGCTGGGCTTCATGTTCTTGATGGGCCTTCCTTTAGGGCTATGGCCCATGTACCTGTCCGCCGTTTTGATTTCTATATATTCTGTTAAACTTTTTATCTAGTTTCCTTTCGGGCATCGTGGTGTGCCTTGGGTTGTAAGGAGTTAAGTTTTTAGCTCCAGGATCACGCTGTTATATTATCTTTATGTGACGCTTCCTTTAATTTCGTTTATTGAATTAAATGAGATGTTACATGAAGAATAGAAAATATATCTTATTTTGATATTAAATATTTAACAACATTATGTTTATTCTGGTATTATTTATTTAATGATAATAATTTTTTCTGTACAAAACTAAATAAAATATTAAATAAATTTAAATTTAATTAATTAAATAAATTAAGAAATTAATATCCAAATAAATAAAATAAATATAAAAAAACTTGTGAATTCTTTTACATATGGAATATATATAGATATGAAACATGTTTCATCTACTAGTTTTACTTAATAATTTTATTTAGATAAAATTAATGAAACTGTTGATTATATTGACTTGTTATTATTATATATTTTATATTTATTTTTGTATAATATTAATAGTAATTTTTTATGTATTTAATATGAAATTAAATATGTGAGTTAATCTTAGGAGTACACATTTTATTGATCAGTATGAAAAATAGGATACTTAAAAAAATTATCCAAACCTGACACAATTACTATATAAAATAAGATTAAATTTATCATTGTAAAATTTTGCATTCACAATCTTTTTTTTACACATGTGGCTTATTTTATAATACTTTTACATGGTGACAAAAATAAATCAATAAGTTTGAAGACAAATAGTTAAAGTTTCACATCAGTGATTTAAGTATACAAAGTGTATTTGGATAGACTATTTTAATGAAGTAATTCATATTTTTAGAATGTAGATTTTTTTGTAATGAAATTTTTTATTTTAACAGGAAAAATTAAAAAATATTTAAAATACAATTATTTTTTGAAGTATTTCAATTAGCTAAATTGGTAAAAATTCAAGTACTCTCAACAAAAGTGAAATTTGAAATTCTTCTCACTCAACCTCAGACTCTTGACTCACTGGTAGAGTTATCAATTTGCCACAGTCTACAAGGCTTGACCGTGACCATGTGGGTGCTAAAAAAACTCACAAGGCCAAAAAACACCACATTAAAAAAGCCCATAGGCCAGGGCTAGCCCATGAGCTTTCTTCTTAAACATGAAAAGTAAATTATTTTTTAAAATATATTATTGAACATTATAACGACAACCAAGGTAGTTTTGGTGTCGGTCCGGGATGACTCGATCATTATCCGAGGTCGACAAGAAAGGCTTGATCGACTCGATGATCCAAACAGGCCACCCCGAGCAAACGATCCAAACAAACCCGACAAGCTTGAGCACCCTAATGGGCCATGCTTGCCAGACGCTCTAGGTGGACCAGACTGACCCAACAACACAAATGGGCTAAGCAGGCCTATGAGCCAAATGAACCAGGTAAGTTTGATGACCCAAACGGGTCGGGCAAGCCTAACGACCCACACGAGCGGGGCAAGCTCGACAACCCAAATGTGTCTGGTGGGTCGGACGACCCCAAACGAGCCAAGCAGACCCAATGATCCAAACGGGCCTGACGATCCTGACAATCGGGTGGGCTCGACAACCGAAATAGACTAGGCAGGCCTAACGACTAAGACAGGTCGGGCAGGCCCAATGTCCTAAACAAGTCGGGTCGGCCTGGCAACTCAAACATGTCGAACGACTTAGAGGTGTAGGGCAGGCCTAACAACCTATATAACAAACGATCCAAACAAACCCGACAAGCCTGAACACCCTAACGGGCCATGCTGGCCAAACGCTCTAAGCGGACCAGACTGACCCAACAACACAAATGGGCTAAGCGGGCCTAACGAGCTAAATGAACCAGGTAAGTTCGATGACCCAAACGAGTCGGGTAAGCCTAACGACCCACAGGAACAGGGCAAGCTCGACAACCCATATGTGTCTGGTGGGTCGGACGACCCCAGACATACCAGGTAGGCCCGATGATCCAAATGGCCTGACGACCCTAATAGTCGAGTGGGCTCGACAATCAAAACAGATCAGGCAGGCCTAACGACCAAGACAGGTCGGGCAGGCCCAATGTCCTAAACAAGTCGGGTCAGCCTGGCGACTCATACATGTCGAACAACTTAAAGGTGTAGGGCAGGCCCAACAACCCATATAGGCCTGACAACCCAAACGGGCTCAACTGGCCTGCCAACCCGATAAGTCTGACTGATCTTACAAGCTTGACTAGCTTGACGACCTAGACTAGCCCAATCGGCCTAACGAACTAGACAGGCCTGACCTTCCTGACAACCTAGTCAGGCCTAATGACCTAGAAGGGCCCGACCAGCCTGACGACCTAGAAGGGTCTGACCAGCCTGACGACCTAGAAGGGCCTGACCGGACCGACAACCTAGATGCGTGGGACCAGCCCAATGACCTATTGTTGGGTCGAGCCAGTCCAACGACATAGAAAGGTTGGATCGACCCAAAAACATAGACTAGTCAGGCGGGCCCGATGACCTTATGTGGCCAAGTCGGGCCAAACACCCAAACAGGCTGGGTTGGGCCAAGTCAACGAACTTCATAGGCACGATAGACTAGTATGGGTCGTCGGGCTAATCAGGTCTGTCTAGATCGTTTGGCAGGCCCAGCTCGTCTGGGTTTCCCAATCGGCCTAACTTGTCTGGGTTGTCGGGTCGGACCAACCTGGCTAGGTAGTCGTGTTGGCTCGATCCATCTTGGTTGTTGAGTCAATTTTCAAATTTATCATGAACTCAAAACATAATTAAGCCTGAAATGAATATTGTTAAAATGAAATTTTATCTCACAAGAAATTCAATTGTTTTATCCAAAGAAGGAATTAAAATGTATGGTGTAAGACCCGAGAAATTTAAATAATTATTTAATAAACGTGGGTAGTGGGAGTCTTTATGACATTTAATACTGGTTTTTATGATGTGGAACAGTACTAGCTCAAATGATTGAGATTACTTAGTTGTATTGAGAGGACTTGGGTTTGATTCTTGTGTATGCTAATTGTGTGTATTTTAATTGTTTATTATTTTAATAATAAACGCTTGATCATGATGAGTGATGATATAATCCTAGATTTATAGGAATTATCGCGAAACATGAATGGGTTGAATTGGTTGTACACTTGCTTTGATATTGAATGGTTGTGTATTCGAATCTTGGTAGATGCGTAATAATCCTATTTTGCCAAAATTCATTTTTTGGCATGACTATGAAGGAGCAGAAACCCTAGCCGTCTTTAGGAGAATTGAGGAAGAAAGAGTGGGTTTTTGAGATTGCCTATGTGTGAGGAGAGGATTTTGAACACGTAAACTTGAATTAGTTAAACATCTAGCAAGGTGTGGGAGTGGTAACAAAGGAGGTCATAATTGATCAAGAGGAGACTCCAAATTATCAAGGTTGAGCAAGGAATCCAGGTTAGGGGAGCTAGACTCCGTGAATTTTAGTTCGTTTATTGTTTTTTACATGATGAATGTTTAATTTGAAACCTGGACAGTTAAAATTTCTGTGGAAGCTGATGTTTTTGGATTTTTTCCAAAAACTGCTTGGCGGGCGGTCAAAGCCGCTAGGCGACTCATGCCAAATTTCCCAGTTTATGTACATATGCTATGAACCACCTAGCAGCGATGAATTGTCGCCAGGCAATGCGAGCCAATTTGGCACAATTGGTGTTTCTGTGAGTTCTGGGCTGATTCTGATTGGAGAAAAATGATTACTACTGGAGAATAGAATTTTGATTGTTAATAATTGGTGAATTGCGAGGGGATTGGAATTAATTTGATGAAATTGATATGTATGCATGTTGGGGTTTGAATTATGACGAGAAGTTAATTGAGGTATGCTAAATTGTTTATGTGTGTAGTGGGAGATTGATTGTGGAAAGTAGGAGATAGGCAGGGAAATTGGGGCTTGGGGAAGTTAGGGTTCTTGTAGGTGCAGTGAAAATTTTGGATTTTTCCAGAATCGTATGCACCGCCTAGCGGCACCTTGTTGACCGCCAGGTGCCAGCGCAAAAAACGATACCTGCATGGCTGTGAGGTGCAGTGAAGGGTCTAGAATTATCATGAGTTAGTTTAATGATGAATGTTGAATTGGGAGAAATATTTGGACAGAAAGCTAGGTTGATTTTTATATATGAATTATTAGTATAAATTAATTTAGGAATTAATTATGAGTTGGAAGAATTAAGATAATAAACAATAGTGCAATAGGGGTTATTAAACTAGAGTCTAGTTTGATTGAAAGGCATAATATAAATAGGAGTTGGTGTTGCTAAGTGAAGTTGTTTGAATTGGGTTAGAGGCGTATTTTTAGGCCAAAGCTTGATTCTTATGTGGCTGGGAATTTGGTGCACATTGAGGTACTATTTGAGGACAATGATGGAATATGAGTAGGAGAGGTAGACTATAACATCTTGTGAGAAGCAGGGTTGACCTTAATCAAAACTGGGTTATTGGTATCCTAAGTTAGTGAACCCATTGTTAAGACTTTGGCAAGTGTACCAAGTCGCGCAAGTAGTAACTCGTAAGATCGGAATATCGTTTCCCAAAAGACTCGTGTATACTAAATAATTGCGTAATTAGTGACTAATTTAAACTAATGAATAAATTCATAAGTTGGGTTTTTGTATGCAAGAAATTAAATATTTCATAAACAAGTAAAATTGAACTTAGATATTTGAAGACTCTAGAAAATGGTAAAGATTAGAAATGCAATGGATTGATATTGTTAGAGTTAGACTTCACCTACCTCACTCTCATGTATATTACACAATAAAACTCTTCTCCATTAATTACTAATGTCAACCCACAAGTCTACTCAAACCCTAATCCCTTAGTTGAATGAGCCTGGGTTTCCTTATTTAGAGTCAATTCCTTGAATCCCTAAATAAACAAACCCGCTTTACAAATTAGGGTTTAAGACAACTAATGAGTCAAGTTCCATTTCTAGATACAAGTTCCATTAGGTATCTTGTTCCAATTCTAGGTTTCAAGAGATATTCTCCAATACCTAATGACCCAAATATCATGCAATGAATAGTCAAAACAAAGTAAGCTTTAAGCACATAAACAAAGATACTAGCAATCAATGGAAGAAGCATTTATATATTCAAATCATTCAAAAATACATGAAAGTTTAGTGGCTACATCTAACCCCCAACAAAAATGGGTTTAGCTCTCCATTGTCATGGAGAGCTCAAGCTTACAAAATGGAAATGGAAGAGGGAAGAGTTACAAAGAGGAAGAAAGGGTAGTTCCCACTAGCCCTATCAGACCTCCAAGTGCTCCAAAACGCGTTGCTCGAGCTCCAAAATGTCCAAGATCATTTTCTCCTCGCGAAAATAGAAGAAAAAGGGCCAACTTGCCACATCAGCGAGACTGGCGCCTGTTCCGCCTGGCGTTGGCATCGTGTCGCCAGGCGCTTCTTGTTGACATTTTCCTTCTTCTCCTTGCTATTTCGGGTCACTCATTAGTCTGGATTTTTATAACAAAGCTTCCCATCTACAAAAAGGACACAAAAAATGGGGATTAGTGGTATATTTAGATCAATGTAACCCAAAATGTATTTATTTACAAAAGTAAGGTAAAATTGAGGATTAAGTAGGTTAAAAGCTTTGGAAGAGATGATTTTGCTAATGAAATATAGCTTGGATAATGGTAAAAATTAACATTATCACCCATACGAGAATAGAAACATTGACAAGGACTTAAGAACTGAGGGGTTCAAGACTGTGGAATAGGACGTAAGTAACTTGGTGAAGGTTGTTGTGTGGTTTGATGCTTGCATTAGGAGTACAATCTATTATGCTATACCAAAAACCAGTAAATTCGCATTACTAATGTAGCACCTAGCGGTGGACATGAGACCACCAGGCGATAGCTACAAAACCAAAGAGAACCTGGAGCACTTAGCGTCGAGCGATGTGGACGTCCCACCAGGCGACAATTGGAAAAGTAGTGGGTTCTACAGCACGCAGGCACATGGCGATGGGAATGGATCTGCCAGTCGATACTTGGGAATCCAGTGATGTTCAGAGGCAATTGGCACCTGGAAGGTTGTGGCTTCCGCCAAGCAGTCTGTAATTGGCTTTCGCCTAGCGGCTCTAGATCAGCGCCAAACGATAATGTAAGGGTAGAGGCTTGTGTGATTTGGTTGTGCATGGTCTACAAGGCTTTAAGTGATACCTTAAAGATGAACTTGTTGTGCATTGCTTGAGTTGTAACTCGGAATGGTATCCCTTGAGTCATGCCTCGAGATAGAGGGTAAACATGTGGCTTTCCTTGAGTTGTGGCTCAGAATGGTATCTCTTGAGTTGTAACTCAGGATGGAGGATGAACGTAAGCATTCCTTGAGTGGTGGCTCAAAATGGCGATTGTTACTGGTGTGAGGGAACAAAGGATAGAGTTTCTTTGATGTGTGTGTGCATAAATGGTTGAATTGTATATACATCTTTATATTGTTAGCTCACCCTATCTGCTTGTGTTTGGCGATGATCGTGTAATTCGTTACAAGAGAGTAGATGATGTTACAGGTGGTGTTGCTGAGGCACAACATCGGAGTAGGGCAAATTGAGATTTTTATTTCCACAGTTTATTTTCATTATTTTGTAACTCGGATATATTAGTATCTTTTGTGGTGATGTAAACCTTGAGTTTAAATTCTGCTTTTGAATTATAGCACGTTTGATGTTTTGATTTTTCCTGCATTTTGGGAAAGATAGTTAATAAATGCGTTTTGTTATTCATTATATATATTTTTTTAAATTAGTAACATTTGGTCGAGATGTTGCATATGGTATTTTAATTTCTTTACCCAAACAAGTTATTTAGAAAATAAAAGAAAATTAATTGCAAATATTTCAAATACAATGCATTTCAATTTCTCAACATGGTTGAAATGCTTCATTCAAACACAAAATAAATTTCTTTTAGTAAAAGTAGCACCTAACTTTTCAACTATTAATTATACACATTTTCACTTACATTTTCATTCAAACACTTGTATAATAAAAATCATTGACATGAAAACTATTAGGAACAACCAAGATTTAAAGAAATTAATTCTCTCAATACCTAAATAACAAACTAAAAGTACTTGATCAAATTTTGTAAATAAACATATTTTAAATTTTTAGTAATTAATTACATGCAATTCCTACATTGGGCATCAAAAAGTTGTACACTGCATAAAAATAATAAATAATAAGTAATAACAACGGTGTGTGGAAATTAAGTCTCTTCATATACTTAAAAACATCCTAAAATACTTAAATTATCAAATTTTGTACTAAAAAACATTTATTCTCTTTTTAGTAATTAATTAATCCACTTCTAAGAACATTCACCGTTTGAAAGTAGCACTATTGAAATTGTTGGTATACAAATTTTTAAAAACAATTCAGGTTTTGAGAAAACTAAGTCTCCCCAAAATCACAAAAAACTACATAAAATTCACTAAAGGACCATATTTCGTAATAAAAATACTCGGTACATAGGAACTAAGATTGATACACATATCGCTATTCATGATCAAAGTTATAAAACTAGCCACCAAACCTTGTTTCATACACTAGAAAAAGCAATGACAAGGAACACATGGAGGACAATTAATTTATGCACGAGCTCATTGGTGCCAATCAAGGTGCTGGGACATGCATCCTTATTCACGGTCACTGTTCTAAACCTAGGTGTCCTATGCTTCAAAAGAGTATATGACAATATTGATGTATTTTTTTCCTCTAAATATTTTCTCTCTGCTTCAATATCTTCGTCTAATAGGGAAGTCATGATTATCATCATAGTATTTGCATCTTCAATTTATCCTTTTCTTTTTATATTTTTTCATTCTTTAGTTGTTTATATATCACCGTTATAGCTTTAGAATTTTTTCAAACAATTTGAAAATTTCATATAAGATATTCTTTGATGTTTGTAATTGTGAGAATGTAGAAAATCTTATTTTAAGAGTGACGGTGTTTAAATAATGAGATCCTATTATTATTTTAATAATAAAAATAGAAATTTCATAAAAAGATTTTATTATTTAGAAAACACTTCATCTATCTAAAATACGTCCTTTTAGAACTCTCTCCCTTCTCTCTAAAGTCTCTCACCGTACTCACCGTACATTTATCTTTTTGAAGATCGAAGACCACTAGAGTGATTACTATGACGAGATTTTTATGTTTGACCGATTAGTTTTCTAAATTGAGTAAGTTGTGTTTCTGCTCTTTTCTTGATCAATGTCTCTTAAAGCCTGCATGTGATCAATTCTGGCAACGCATGTGAAACCTAAGTTTTCCTTGAGAATCTCTAATTATCAGTGGTCCTAATGATGTTCCTTGATCATGTTTTTGTTGTTCCTAGGTTGAGTTGTGAGTCTTGCTAGTGAAAAAGGGTTTTTGGTGCTCCATAGGTCGTTTGAGTCATCTGCAAATAAAGGAAGCTAATTATACTGCTTGGAATTTGTGTGATTGTTTGATTGATAGATTTCATGATTGAAATTGAGTTTGACTGGTGAAATTGAGTTGTTCATTGACATTTGTGATGTATGAAATTTATGTGTAAATTATAATGGGGATTGTTTAGAAACTGCCTGAATCTGATATGTTCTGATGTCTATGAAGATCTTCTAGCTGTATGGATTGGTTAAGGCTGTAAAATTATGTAGAAACTGTTATTTCGCATAATTATGCAGACTCATTGGGCGAGTAAATACTCGTTGGGCAAGTAGATACTCGTTGGGCAAGTAGATACTCGTTGGGCAAATTATGAATAAGTGATAGCCTTAATAGTAATATATGATTTGTTGGACGAGTAATTCTCGTTGGGCGACTTTGAAAGTAGGAATACCTATGATTCGAGTTTCGCTAGGCAAGCATTTCTCGTTGGGCGATTTATTGGGGATTTAATCCTGTGGACTCCCAATGAGACACTCGTTGGGCAAACTACCTGGTCATTGGTCGAAATGTGTGTTTCGCCTAGCGAGAGGATGGGTTCTCTAGGTAAGAATTCCAGGTTCTGCACAATTATCTAACAATTTGAAATTTAATGATTTTCTTGTGTTTCTTATAGTATGAAGGAGATGTTAATTATAGATTTTCTAGGAGAAATTCGAGATCGAAGTATGTAGTGTATGCATTGGCATAAGGATTCTTTATGGTGATATCCTTTCTCTAATAACTGCTCACACTCAAATAGACTATTATGTCGTGAAGAGATGTAGGCGATCCTAGTCATTGAACTTGATCAGGTCCTAGGCACGAAGGAGGTTTACCTTTTGAGTGGTTAGGTGATAATCCCTTGTGGCCAAACTCTGTAGAGTTTGGGAACCACCACAGGTACACATCACCCATGAGTTTGATGTTAAATTGCATGTAGCTGGATAATTGAGTCTAGAGTAATTTGTTTCTTTGTGCATATGTATGCTAGTATGATATGCCATTCGAATTGATTGTTTAAACTTTGAGGTTTGACATTGTTTATATTAGCTTACCCTTTTGCATGTTGTGTGTTTGTTTCTTGGTCATCCCTTTTGCAATGATCACTTAATTATGTGAACAGAGGAGGATGTAGGTGAGGATCATTCTCTTTTGGATAGGAATGGAGCAGTGTTGTAGAGTCTTATATCATATAGATACCTTTTGGTTTTTTAAAGAGTTAGAAAACTTTTCAACCCTTGTAGAGTGGTCGTTTGTAAATATATTTATATTATTATAGTTATTTTTGGATAATTGTATCAATATTCTTATATTGTCTTCTACTACCTTTTTTGCAACATCATTATATATATATATATATTTATTTATTTATTTATTGTATTTAGTAACTCTTAACTATTAAATGGGATGTTACAACAATCTTCGATCAGTGTAAATATTTTACATATATTCTTTTTCTTCAAATCAATCAAATTTCTTGATACAATATATTTTTTTTAATAAATTTTCATGTAATAGAAAACGATTGATGAACTTTAGAGTGTCAGTATAATCGAGACGTCAAAATTCATAATAACACCTAAATAATCTTATCTGAAAAAAAAAAACATTATTGAAACCTGACAAAATAACAATACAAAATTAAATTAAAATTTATAAATTGTAAAAATCTGCATTCACCATGTTGTTTAGAATTTTTTTAGATGTAGTTAATATATGTTAATTATATCCTTTACTTTAACAAATATTTAAATTCATATTTTATAAATTTTAGTTAACATGTTATTTTTAGATTAAATTGTGAAAATCTTAAAGATAGTGTACAAAATAACATGTTATTTTAGATTAGTCAACATGTTATTTGTTATATAACCTTCCAGGTTTTCACAATTTAATATAAAATAACATATTAGTTAAAACTTATAAAGTATAAAATTAAATATTTTTTAAAGTAGAGGATGTAATTAATATATATTAACAATATATAATAAAAAGCTTAGATCGTTGCTTAATTAACATGTTATTTTAGATTAGTCAACATGTTATTTGTTACATAGCTTTCCAGGATTTCACAATTTAATGTAAAATAACATATTAACTAAAACTTATAAAGTATAAAATTAAATATTTTTTAAAGAAGAGGATGTAATTAAAATGTATTAACAATATCTAAAAAAAAAAGAAGTTGCTCATATATAAATTACCTTTAAAAAGTTATATATTTTTATGGAAACATTGTTTACCATAAAATTGAAAGTTAAAGAATACATGATTAAATTTGGTATGATTTTATTATATTTAAAAATGATTCGAAAATAGTTGTAGCAAATCCATTTAAAAATTGAACATGTTGTAGAAAAATAAATAAATAAATAAATGTATAAACATAATTAAAATAAGAATTAAGAGTGTTATTTTAATAATAAGAAAATATGAATTTCAATTTAAGAAAATATTAAGGATGGGTGAAAATTTCCTAAAAGGAAATTATTCATAGAAACATTTGGTTATAAAAGCACATATGTGTGATGCAAATGTTGCGTAGAATGAAGATGAACAGTCCAATGAAGTCTGCAGTGAGATTTGTATTCGTAATGCTTTTGGTTCTCTTTGCATCAGGTTATAAGTCATTTATTTTGAGGATTAAGTATCTGTTTTATTTTCTTAAGTAGCTTTTTTTTCTAAATCATAATTAGTATTTGTTTTGTGTTGCAGATATGTGCATGAAATCAGAGGCAAGAAACGTTGTGACTCTGCGTTGCAGTACTCCCGACAATTGTCAATTTCTTTGTCCAAATTGTAATAATTGTCAATGTATTGACAAGCTTTGTTATTGTCCTGAAAATGTTTTTCCTTTTGCCAACAACAAATTCATTCAAAGTCCTTAGAGATTTTTGCAATACTACATTGACAATAAGATGTCAGTCAGGTATTATCTTTTACTAATCATTGTACTCATCATATATATAAGAGGAGACTTGTATTTTAACCTTGCAAATTTTCTCTTAGTTTGTACTTACCTTTTCAATCATTTTTATTTTATCATTAAATTTTGGTTATATTTATTTTTATTATGTTAATATAACATTTTATTGTTAAAATTTATCTCTAAATTATTGTATTTGTCCATTAACAATATATAAAACTTTGATTTCAGACAATTTTTTTTGAAATTATAAAATGATTAATCCTTATTTTAATGTGTATTTTATCTTTTGTTAGAATATAAAGCTAATGTATAAATGATGATGTGCAATTTTTATGCTGTGAATTATTATAGCTTGTTTTCGATACAGTTGACAAAAATAATATTTTTACAAAAATATTTTTACACTATTATTAATTAATTTCATTTAGTATAATATTGAAGAGGTGAAATCAAAAGTTATATTTTTACACTAGATCAGTTTTAAAATAATTGATTATAATTTAATAATTTATTATATCTGTTTAGATGTATTTTTTAAAAAATGTTCATCTAATTGGTTATGTTTAATAATAATAAATTAATCTAAGTTCTTTTCATTTCACCAACAATAAATTTCAAAACCCCTTCAATTAAGTGTTACATATTTTTGCACATACTAATACAAAAAAAGGATTTAATGTGTGTTATTTTAAGTTTTTGATATCGGTTGAAGGTTCATGTTATAGTGGGAGATAATGAATCTATAATACAAATTAATTATAAGGCTTTTTTTTTTATTTGTGCTAATATTTTCCTCCATTAAAACTATAAAAAATCAATATGCATTACAAAAATACACCACAAAAACTTTTGAAATAGTATAAGTAGGAGTGACAAAATAAGTCAGCACAATTTGTTTTAGGCTCAACCTATTTTTGTTTTATTGAAAACGGATTGGGATGGGCCAGCCCATTTACAAAACACGGGCTAAAAATTACAACTTTTTTCATCCCATGATGAACTGAAAAGCTATCGCGACTTTGGACTTACCTTTTGAATAATTATTATTTTATCATAACATTTTATTTATATTTATTGTTATTGTGTTAATATAATATTTTATTATTAAAACTTACGTATGCACATTAATGATATATAAAATTTTAATTTCAGATAGACAATTTTGTTCCAAATTATAACGTACTTTAATTCATCATTACTTAAATTAGTTTACTTTTTGCTAAAATATAAATCTAAAGCATAAATTATGTGCACTTCATATGATGTGAAGTATTCAAGATTGTTTTTTGCAAGACTAATATATAGTATATAATTTTTAAATGGTGAATTGACTCTCAACATAATCAAGTGGAAAAGTTGTTTTAATGAAAAAATTAATCTATTTAATTCGGTATAAAATTGAATAGGTGAAACCAAAAGTTATATTTTTACACTATTTAGAAATAATTGATTAAATGTAATAATTTATTATATCGGTTTAGATGTAATTTAAATATATATATATATATATATATATATATATATATATATATATATATAATATAAATATATATATATATATATATATATATATATATATATATATATATATAATCGGTTATGTTTAATAATAATAAATTAATCTATCCAAATATGATTTTCATAAAATAGGATATAATCCATTATGCTTGATATAATCTATAAGTTCAAGTTTTTCTTACAAAATCTATTCGGACATAATTGATTAAATAAAGTAAAATTCAATTAATATCAAGTTATTTTTCTTTAACCAAGAATAAATTCATTCAAACCTCTTGAATTTGAGTGTTAGAGATTTTTTCAACAATGGACATAAATAATAAAATATTATGTATTATCTATCAATGATCAATATATGTCTGCATATTAATGAGACATAAAAGGACAGACATACTTTGACTATTGTTTAGATTTCAAGTATTTAAGTGACATTATTAGGGTTAATCATCATGTATGTGAGGTATTGTTTGCTTTGGAATATATAGTTTTGGTCACAATTTTGTCCTTTAAAAGGGCATCAGAAAGTGAAAAGAGGGAGAAGTATTTTTAACTGCATTAGGTCTTGACTCCTAAGTGATGTGGGGAATGACGAATTGGTATTGTCCGCTTTGAAACTTTGGAGCGTAAAGCTCCGTGAGGTTTTGTCCTTCAAAGGTGTCTCAAAGGGTGGAATGAGTATTTAAACTAGCTTAGGCCTCGCCTCTTAAATGATGTGGCACTATTTCGTCCAATAGGAACATATCTCTAAATTATTTTATTGTGCCTTAATTATTGTATTTGTCCATTAACAATATATAAAATTTTGATCTCACACAATTGTGTTTGAAATTATAAAGTAATTAATCCTTATTTAAGTGTGTATTTTATTTTTGGTTAGAATATAAAGCTAATGCATAAATGATGTGCAATTTTTATGCAGTGAATTATTATAGCTTGTTTTTGATACGGTTGAAAAAAATAATATATAATATACAAAGGTTAAATTGATTTGATATTGAGTGAAAAAATTGTTTTTATGAAGAAATTAATTAACTTTATTTAGTATAATATTGAGGGGATGAAACTAAAAGTTATATTTTTACACACGATCAGTTTTGAAATAATTGATTATAATTTAATAATTTATTGGTTTAATTATACCTTTGGTCTCAATTTTCATATCAAAATCTGTAGTCCTTTTCGTTAGTGGTACATTAACAGCGTTAAACGGGATGTCACGTGTCAGTTCCTAGATTTTTTTATTTTTTATTTTTTTTTATTATTTTTTTTTGAATTTTTTTTAAAAAATAAAAAAATTGCCACAGTGAAGCTGTCGTCGTGTCATGTGGCAATGACAACGTGATGTGGCAATGACAATGCCACGTGTAAGTATTATGCCAGATGTCATTTCCTCATTCTCAATTTGGTCCCTGTATTCTAATTTTTGTCACAATTTAGTCCCTATTTTTGTAAAAATGGTACAATTTCGTCCCTCCCCAAATTGAAACCAAAATTAATTTTTATATAAATGTTATACAAAAATAAATATATAATATATAATAATAACAAGTCAATATAATAACAATTTCATTGATTTTAACTTAATAAAATTATTAAGTAAAACTAATAGTTGAAACTTGTTTTATATCTATATATTATTCTATATGTAAACAAATTCACCATTTTTTTAATTTTAATTTTGTTTATTTGGATATTAATTTCTTAATTTATTTTATTATTTAAATTTAAATTTATTCAATATTTTATTTATTTTTGTACATAAAAAAGTTATTATCATTAAAAAAATTATACCAGAATAAACATAATATTATTAGATATTTAATATCAAAATAAGATATATTTTCTATTCTTCAAAATAAAATAATATTTGTAGAAATATTAAACTAAATTACTAAATAATAATTACATAAAGA
>Ga0209589_1007833_pt1 | contig 16961 bp, 16 predicted proteins | sample CowpeawhiteBW_FD_187525 | JGI IMG/M metagenome (GOLD analysis project Ga0209589, IMG submission 187525) | Root nodule microbial communities of legume samples collected from California USA - Cow pea white BW (SPAdes) (version 2) | ecosystem: Host-associated > Plants > Roots > Nodule | place: USA...
AAAAAAAAAAACAAAGAAAACTACAAAATCACAGAATACATAACTGGTAAACCATACAAAACTGAAACAGCAAAAATAACACAAACCTACGACGAACTCAGAAAACAAAAAAAATCAAGACTCAACCACAAAAACCAAAGAAATGGAAGACCTTAAGAAGATGGGTTCAGATACTGCAAAACGGAGAGTAAAAACTGAGGAAGAAGAAACTGAGGAAGAAGGAACTGCAGAACCCAGGTGAAACAATTTTTAAAATACACAACAATGAACTTCGATCGCAAAGGAACTGAGACCATTAATTAATCCATGCAAATCAATCAAATCATGCAGTACTCCTCCATCTAAGGCGGGAAAACGAAAATGACTTCTTTGGCCACACAATCGAACGAAATCCAAGCTTGATAGTAGGGGTACATTGGTCAGAAACGGAAAAGAGAATGGGCAGATGACGGAAGAAGCAAAAATACCAAAAAACCTTAAAATGGGACAGCTGTCAAGAATGTAAGTGGGGGTATTGGGGTCTTTTCCAGAGGGCATTGTTTTCTTATATATTAGATGCAAATTGTATGCTAACATGGCTAATGAATTAATGATTTAACATTTAGATTTAGAAGTTGCTTATATGGAATTAGGGTTATTATGCTTATTATGTGAATGCTTGAGTAAGATAGAGATATATTATGTTGAAAGGAGAACGAGGCTTGCAACAAACAAAACTGAGTCTTGCTACATTCATATTTTGCAATACACTATTTTTACAATAATCAACACCATCAACCATAACAAGATCCCTCCCTCAACTTCACGACCAACAAAACTTCTAGTAGTTCCAGTTTCCTCCCGAAAGAACTCCAATATCATCTCAATTTATTTGTTCCCAATTAATAGAAAGAAAGAGATAGAGACAGAGAAAGACACATATCGATAACAACAAGTAAACACATTAGAAGTTCTCTTACCAAGTGTGAAGGACAATTGGAGCTCTAGCTGCTCTCTTAGATTTGGAACAATCCAACCTAGGGTTTCAAGAATAGAGATTTTCAACCTAAAAAAAACAAATGAGGGTCAATATAACAACAAATACAATACAACGTAAAAGAAAACTCACTCCAAGCTTCAATTTCTCACTCTAAGGTGCAAATAAACTCTGATTTGAGAGAGAACAGGAGAGAGTATGATGCCAACGTGAGCGAGAGAGATCAAGACGCCAATGTGAGTAGTGAAGATGACCACCAAAAATGATCAGGGAAGATGAGTTTTTCCATCCCAGCTGGAGCGAATGAAGTTGAGAAACGAAAAAAACTTTTCAAAATTATAATATTTTACTAACTTTTTTATTTAAAATCTGTATTAAATTCTGGATGAAAGGCATGTCTTCGTTTACGTACGGATTTTACATACGAAAAATGAGAGAAAAACAAATATGTTGTTATATATAGATAAAATCCATATATAATGATATTTTACATAAAAAAAATATGATATATAAAATCCATATATGATATATACGTAGATAATTTTTATTCTTTTAATAAAAAATAATTACTTAGCCTGTGAATCACATTGAATTCTTTTTTCTAAAATTGTACGAATCATATTGGGTAAAAAAATATTAAGTTATTTATCTATTTTTGAATTGCTACTATATATTCTTATTATTATTTAAATGGTATTTTTTTTAAAAAGTAATGATTATTTAAGTAAATTAATAAAATGTAACTACACATATATTAAAATTAGAAAAAAAAATTATGAAAGAAAATAGATGTAATTTTTTATTATTTAAAAAGAATATTATTTAGTTAAATTGCATACTTTAAAAAATATAATTCCTTGAATTTAAAATATTTCATTATCTTAATTCTTTTTTCTTTTATTTTCAGCCTTAAAGCAATGAAAACACGTAAAAAAAATAAAAAATTTAGAGGGATTAAAATAAAGTCTATGTGACTTTAAAAATATCTAGATATTGCTAACCTTTTGTGTCAGAGGAGGAAAAAAAAAACCTTTAGCGGAAGAAAAGAAAAGAAAAGTATAGAGTCGGTTATCTTCAATATAGAAAAAGTAAGTTGATTTGTCACTGTTACATTGCTGGTATGTTTAAAAGTAAATCTGTATAAACACTTCCAAAGTTAAGAAAACAGAAAGTTAGTTTCTCTAGACAAGTTCAAATTATTTTGCAAAAAAAAAAAAAAAATTAAAGATTACATATACAAAATTTAATAATTTTTTTTAAATTAATATATTTTTACAAATACGTAAGACTAGTTTTAATTCATAAACGATTTTTTTTTCTTAATTTAATACAAAGAGCTGCACATTATGAATCGCCAACAAGTGTCCTGGGACCATTAGTCTCATCTCATTTTCCTTTTGAGTCATCAACTCTGTTGTCTTTACATTATTGAAATTTCAAAGATATGGGATATGATTTTAGCAAGGACAAGTTTAACACTTTTTTTTTTTTCACAGTAGGAAAATTGAGTTCATATTTATTGTACAGTTCCATTCCAATTTTAAAACATCAGTATACTATCATTATAAATAACTTTAAATTCAAAAAGGCTTATTGCCTCGTATAACTCATATACCATCATGTTTCTTCTTCAAACTTCTCACAAATAACAAATATATAACCACAAAAGCCACCCCAACTAGTCCTCCTATAGCAGCCGTTTTCCCTGAATTTTGCCCTACATCACCAACCATATCACTATAGCAAATCAAAAAATTATCATACTAGCTCTATATCAACCTTAGAACAACTAATCCAGCACATGTTTAGGTAAGTGTTTACAAAATTGATCACAAATAAAACAGAAGTAATACTGAAAATTTTATTCACAAACAGAAGTGTTTGCCATGGAATTCCACATGATAAAAGGAAAAAAAAAAAAAATTAATAGGTGTTACTATAACATTGGTTTAAGGAAGCAAAGAATAATCTATATTCATTGGCTTTAGTATACATTCACTTGTGCTTACACGAAATGTAATTGGTTGCCGAGAAGTATTGAGAAAACCAACATTGTTAGTGAACGAGTTCCTGTTGTTCCTAACTGTGTGCTGCCCACACCAGCTGTATAGTATTTAATATCAGTATTTCCTTCATTAGCCACGAGTAGAGGTTTTAATTTGGCTAATGGCTCAATAAACCCCCTTTTTGGGAGTTCAAACGATGGGTAAAAAAAAACTCAGTCCCCAAAGCCCTCTCTCAAGTGGATCGTGGCTAGGGTTAAAGTGGGTTTGACCGACCTAAACATAACATTTCCAGCCTAAGTTAAAGATAAAGTCGAGTCATCTCGAACCGATTCAAACCAAAGATTAAGACGGATCAGCCAGCTCAAGTTGAAGGTAGAGACAGGTCGATTTGGACCAGCGCCCCATACAGGTCGGCTCTACCCTATCGAAAGGTTGAAATGGTCCTATCCGAGCCGACGACCTAGAAAGGCTAGCACGAGCCGAGGACCTAGACGGACCGACTCAAGCTAACGACCGAGATGGGCCGGCTTTGATCGACGACCGAGACTAGACGGCCTGAGCACATGGTTGGCCCGAGCCAACGATTGAGACGAGCCGAATTGCGCCAACGATTAAGACAAGTCAGTTGGGGCCTACGACTGAGACAGGCCAGGGTGGTGTACAAGGAAGATGACCGATGTACAAGGCCAGACCCATGTTTGCCAAAGTTGAGTTGAGGTTATAGAAGGTCAAGTTGAGCTGGATCCACATAGGATCGAGTGAAGTTGCGCACAGTGTATTATGGCTAAGGTTAAAGTGGGTTTGGCCGACCTAAACATAATATTTCCAGCCTAAGTTAAAGATAAAGTCGAGTCATCTCGAACCGGTTCAAACCGAAGATTAAGACTGATCGGGCAACTCAAGTTGAAGGTAGAGACAGGTCATTTCGGACCAACGGTCCATATAGGTCGGCTCTGCCCTATCGAAAGGTTGAGACGGTCCTGTCCGAGCCGACGACCTAGAAAGGCTAGCACGAGCCAAGGACCTAAACAAACCAACTCGAGCTAACGACCGAGACGGGCTGACTCTGATCGACGACCGAGACTGGACAGCCCGAGCACATGATCGACCCGAGCCGATGGTTGAGACGAGCCAAATTGTGCCAACGATTAAGACAAGTCAGTTGGGGCCTGCAATTGAGACGAGCCAGGGTGGTGTACAAGGGAGATGACTGGTGTACAAGGCCAGACCCATGTTTGCCAAAGTTGAGTTGAGGTTATAGAAGGTGAAGTTGAGCTTGATCCACGTAGGATCGAGTGAAGTTGTGCACACCTCAAGTTGAACGTACCATGTCGAGTTGAGCACAACCCACTCAAGTCCAATCAAATCAAGTCAATTCAAGTTAGACCGATGTTAAACATAATCGAACTAGCTTCAATTAGGTTAAGTGGAATCAAGCCCATGTTGAGTCCATGTTAGATCGAGTCAAGTTAAGCTCACATTAAGTACATGTCATGCCAAGTTAAGTCGGGTCCAACCTGTTGCACCAAATCCAATAAGTTCTTTTGTGGTCACCATTTGTAAATGCCACAAGCTACTTGATAGCAAATATCAACAGTAAAAAGTTGGCTAGCTCCAACCTTGACTTGACTCACAATTTTCTCAAAAATTTAAAGTTGTAGAGGAAATTGATCCATAAAAGTTTTTATTCAAAGACTTCTGTACAAATAGTTGTGTACATATAGTTTTGGCTTCCAAGTATACACAAGAACCACAATTGCTAACTTTCTAAAAACCAATAACATAATTATTTCTATTTTTAATTCTGTTGACTTCCAGCTATGCAAGTTTGAAAAAATTACTTAAATAATAAGTCTTTCCATAATTAGATCAGTTTCCTAATTAACAATAACCATTTAGATGTGTATCTCTTATAATAACATCAAATTAAATTGTGCGTGCAGACCATTCCTCGTATGGGTTGTTTCTAATTGCCGATGATGAGCGGTTTTGTTTTTAACACTTTTGATGGTGGGTACCAAAGTGTCACTTGGAGATCGATATAGATAGCATAATACAACATTTATAATCTCCAATGTATGAGTCAACATGACGCACAAGAAACTTATGCAATAAATCTATAAATTCTTAACTTACAAAAAATAAACACCGTATCTATATTTATTAATGTTATGTTCCGAACGGTGAAACAAATTAGAAGTCCGTTTTTTAAATTCGATACTTTACGGAAATGTGATGTAAAACTATTGCACGTTTCTACCACTGCTCCAAGGTGCAATATCCTTATTTTGTTCGGTAAACTTAAATGCATGTAGTTGGAAGTTGCTATATTAATTGTCTAGGATATTGCAAAAGGTTGAGAGTGGGTCTAACATTGATTAAGCATGCAATAAAGTTCATTAATTGTGGGTTAGGTAATGATTATTGTACCATACCTAGCCAAACTCAGCCAAATAAACAAATATACACATCAAAACCGCCTAGCATCTAGTGCCCGGACACCACCAGCACAAGACATCTAGACAAGTGGCCGGTCAAGGCCGACTACTTACCTAGAAAGTTAGCTAACATCGATGCTCCTCCTTCAATAGGTCCCCAGGGCCAGTTTTGGGGCCCAGGCCCACTCATGGCCCAAGCTAAGGCCCAGGTCAAAACCCAGCCCATGCAATGGTCAAACGTCATTAATGTTCTATAAATACACGTGGACCCCATCATTTAAAGGTACGCATTCATTAATTGCTGATTTGACTCTTTGAGAGCTTTGACTTACTTGAGCTTCGGAGATTCTTCTGCAGGTAACCCCTCCTGGGTTCAAGCCGACATGTATTGAATGGGAAGAGGCCAACTAAGGAGATAGCGGACTACATGGTAAGGTGACACTCGTGCCTAATTTATCTTATTTGTCCCTCTGCAGGAACAATTATATTTAATGAATGTAGTTGAAGGGTTATCTCCAGAGGCCTATAAAAGGACCATGTAGTATTTCATTGCAAAACACAACAAATCTGAATATTAGACAGTGTTTATCCAGAGAGACTTGTTTGTCAACAAATTGACATCAGAACTTGAGAGCTTGAGTGTTTGAGTGAGTTAGAGAGTTTGATCGAGATGGCCAGCTTAGCTAACAACATGCCCCTGCTGAAATAATCAAAAGGCATCAACTATGATAACCGGAGCATGCAGATGAAGGTTTTCCTTGATTCCTAAGAAGTATGGGAAGTGGTCGAAAATGGACACCAAGAACTAGAGGACGTTGGTGAAATGACGATAGCCTAGCTTGCTACGTTAAAAGTAACACGGGTAAAGGACAAAACAACTTTGTACGTGTTGTACCGAGCTGTTGATGAGTTCGGCTTTGAGAAGATAGCAAATGTGATGTCTTCAAAAGAAGCATGGGATATTCTGGAGAAGGCATACAAAGGGGATAATCGTGTGATGCAAGTCCGACTTCAAACTCTTAGAGGCGAGCTTGAAAGGGTGAGGATGAAGGAAGTTGAAGGGGTTGCCAAGTACGTCTCCTGAGTTGAGACCGTAGTGAATCAGCTCGGTAGAAATGGAGAGACGCTACCCGCTTGCCGAGTGGTGGAGAAAATCTTAAGGTCGTTAACCGACGACTTCGAGAATATAGTTTGCGCAATAGAGGAATCCAAGGACTTGATAGTGCTCTCGGTGGAAGAGCTTGCTAGGTCGCTTGAAGCACATGAGCAGCGGAGAAGGAAGAAGAAGGAGGAGTCCCTTGATCAAGCACTCCAAGCAAAGGTAACCATTAGGGAGAAGAAGGTTACTTATACTCTAAACACTCGTGACCGAGGCGGTAAAGGTAGAAGAGAATACAAAAGAGGTCAAGAACAGGTCGGCCAACAAAACTGACGTGGCCGAGGACAAGGTGGAGGTCGTGGTGGTAGAAGCTGAGGAGGTTAGTTGAGCAACTTAGGAGTTGAGTGTTTCAAATGTGGGAAGTATGGTCATTTAACCAAAGACTACTACTCAAGAGTTAAATGTTATAATTGTGGAAAGGTTGGACATTTTAGTGGACTGGCTGAGTTAGTGAAAAAGGAGATGGTGTGAGAACTCCTGACTGTGGAGTTTGAAAAGAAATTTTGTGAAAAGTGTGTGCTCGAGAAGCTTCCGAGGACCTCATTTCCAAGGACTGCCGAATACCGGGCAAAGGAACAACTCAGATTAATTCACACAAACATTTGTGGACCAATTACCCTTGAATCTTTTAGTGGGAAAAAGTATTTCATTTCTTTCATAGATGATTTTTCAAGAATAACATTGTTGTATTTTTTTGTTGGGTAAACTTAAATGCGTGTAGTTGGAAGTTGCTATATTAATTGTCTAGGAGATTGCAAAAGGTTGAGAGTGGGTCTAGCATTAATTAAGCATGCAATAGAGTTCATTAATTGTGGGTTAGGTATGATTATATTTAATGAATATAGTTGAAGGGCCATGTCCATAGGCCTATAAAAGAACCATGTAGTGCTTCATTGCAAAACACAACAAATCTAAATATTATAGAGTGTTCATCCAGAAAGACATGTTTGTCAACATATTTGTGGTGCATAAAACCAAGGGTTCTCATCACTAGAAATCGATACATGAAAAATTTAGACAATATTTTGATTTCTTGAGAGTGTTGATGTTTATGCAACACTACTAAGCTCTGAAATTAAAGCCAAACAGATATTATGTTTTTATTTTTATTTTTATTGTTATTTTATTATTATGTTTTTGAATATTTCAAGCCTTATTTAATAAATTTGAAAAAAATAAATATGTCGTTTATATTTTGTAAATAAATGGAAATCTAAGAGATTTAAGAAGATTATCAACAATATTAGTTATCTACTGAGTTTGTTGTTTCAATTACAAATCATCCCAAGATACGGAGGATCAGAAGTAGGGGTAATAATATAGGCTTGGCCCAGCGAGCCAGCCTATAGGTCCGCCAAAAAAATACGAGGCAGGTCAGGATAATGAGCCTACTGGTCTGCAAAAGCCTGGACCCGTGTGGGCTAACCCGCATAAAAAAAAGAAAAAAATTGCACTTGTACATATCGGTTACTTTCATTCTCGACTTATGAATGAACGTTCCAAATTCTTGTATGACTGAAAAAGACAAGTACTATGTATTTTTGAATGTGCTAAAATTTGAAGAATACATCGTGTATGTCAAAGTATGAATATGAATATGATAAAATGTTGAATTATCAATTTATCATCCAATTTCCCAAAGTCGTTGGTTAATTTTGTGAACTTGTTAAAGTTTCTCAATTTGTTGAACATTGAAAGTTTTATCATAAGAATTTTAAAAAAAGGTGGGCTAGCAGCGGGCCCGTGGGCCCGCTCTATTGCGAGGCAGACCATACGTTTCAACCCACGTTGAAAATGAGGGGTGGTCCACCCTTACCCGCATTTTACGGGCCAAGTGTGGACTGAGCCTAAACAGGTTGAGCTGACCCGCATTGTCATCCCTAATCAGAAGATTAAAAATATATGTATTCAAACATTTTAGTACAAGATCTAGTACAAAGTTGCGGGTGCAGTCGAATTCGATCCACTCGCCCTAGCGAAGGTCCACTCGCCCAATGAATTATGCACTACTCACCTAGTGAGTTGAGTTACTGAAAATCTACAAATTGAGGGCATGACAGAGGTCAAAACACCCTATTGGAGAGAAAGAAACTTGAGAAAAAAATTACTTAATGGTAGAAGTTCATTTTGAGGGCTAAAGACGTTTAATTTCATCATTATTGTAGTATTCAGTGTGTCTAGGAGTAATTAACTCCCTCATTCACGGGGTTAGGTGTAATGTATTCTTAACTCTTTGTTAATTCCACTATTTACTATAATTCTTTTCATCACTCTTGTGTTCTATTTTTTTTAACGTATGATTAATGATTGCATATGTGAGAGTATCGATTGATTGAAAGATAGGTTGAGAAACCTGATTAGGATAGAACATCTAAAGATTTCACATGTTAGACATAGATATGGAACATTTAGTCATTCATAAATTTGATCATTAATGCAAACTTATAATAAAAATTGCTAGACATAGAGTTTTTATTATTCAAGGTTAGACCTATCTGTAAGAAATTGAGACTTTTATAAAGGTGTGAATGCTATAGTTGGACTGGAAGTATATTGTCTGGTGGTTTTACTTTGAATTGAATCAAGAAAACCCACCCAATGAAGCTTTTATCATATACTCTCTTAAATCAAATTAATTATTTTTATTTGTGGATTTGACTGCCTTCTTAGTTTTAAACTTACTTTATTTTCATTCATCAAAATGTTTTCTATTTGAAATTTCTTAACCTTCATTATTAAATAAACATAATTTTTCTAAATCACATTAGTCTCTTAAAAAACTATACTTAGACTTTCCAATCTATTACGTGTACGATTTGATATACTTGTTAATTCCGTAGCACAAACTCACAAAAGTTGGAAGATAGACATCCTAAATATTATTTCAAGCTTCAACGTCCGCTTTGAAATTCTACAAGTAAGATGAAGAAAAGTGGGAAAGATCAGTGTACTTTATTTTACAGTGTAATGAAAATTTCATATACCTTTTGAGTAAATTATTCACCTTGATTGTATTTCTTAGGAATCAGTCATCTCGATTGTAGAGGCTGTAATCTCCCCAGCAGAATCTATCCAAGACCCTTTTGAAGATAAATTATCATGAAGGATCCTTCTTCCAACGTAGAATGCTGGTGTTTGAGGCAAGGAAACTATTGCACTTTTGTTTGTCAACATTGATACAACATCAGACATGGTGGGTCGATCATCTGCATAATGTTCTACACACAACAGACCAATATGAATGCATCTTTGTACTTCATCAGCATCAATCGACTCCTTTATTGATGCATCCACTAACTCTGAACATGCACCATCTTTCCATAACTCCCACGTCTGTCAATATTTTACTCAAATTAGACAAAGCGAACATAAGAAAAATTAAATCAATATGACTAATTTTACATACATATCCTATTAGATTTAATGGTCGATCAACATCATAGCAACCAAGGTTTCTTCTTCCACTAACAATTTCAAGTAACATAACTCCAAAACTATAAACATCAGACTTTGTAGAGAAAGCTCCTTCCATCATATATTCCGGAGACATGTAACCACTGCACGAAAAACTAATTTGTAAAATGATGAAATCATTTTCATATATTCTTAAAAAATGGAAGCAAGAGAGTTTATGAAGCTCACTGTGTCCCAACAATTCTGTTGGTATTTGAGGCTGATTCTTGTTGTGTGAATATTCTGGCCATCCCAAAATCTGAAATTTTTGGATTCATGTTTTCATCTAAAAGAATGTTGCTAGCTTTCATGTCCCTGTGGATGACTTTGAGTCTTGAATACTTATGAAGATAAAGTAATCCTTGAGAAATTCCTTCAATTATTTTGAAGCGCTTCTTCCAATCTAGTAATTTCCCTCTTGTACAATCTTCCAGTTGTCAACATGTATACAGTGATGGATTAGTATGTGTATCAAACCAAAATGACTTTTTTTATTGTGATTTTTGAGTATCCTCAACCATCACTGAAAAACGGTAGATAAGAAAACTAAAAGTTTCCCTATATATGTGTTCTAATTCTAATTGATACATAATAATGAACAGTATTTTTTCTTTAAAAAGAACACATAATTTACTGGACTCATGTATATTCCTCACCAAATAGATAGAAATCCAAACTTTGATTTGGCATATACTCGTAAATTAGAATCCTCTCTTCTTCATGAATGCAACAACCAAGTAGTTGTACAAGATTCATATGCTGAAGTTCACATATTAGTGTTAGTTCATTCTTAAACTCCACAATCCCCTGTCCAGAAGTTTTTGAAAGTCTTTTTACAGCAATCTCTTGCCCTGTCGAAAGAATTCCCTGAAATAACAGTAAAATAACAAATATTCTTAAGTACTCTAATTGACACATTTTGTTAATGCATAACTTCATTGGTTTAAAGTCACCTTATAAACGGGTCCAAAGCCTCCTTGTCCCAACTTATTCTCGGATGAAAATCCATTTGTTACTTCCTTAACTGATGTATAACTAAACACTGTGAGGCCATGTCCCTTTTTAAAATCATCTTCAAAATCTTCCATTGCAGATGACCCACTACAAGTTGCCAAATGTGCCAACTTCATCACCATCCTTTGACTTTTCTCCTCTGTTTGATAAATATGGAAGATTAAAATATAGATAAATTATTATCAATGGATGTGCTAGTGATGGACATCATTGATTTTGAAGTACGTAACTACCTTGAAACACATATTTCCGTTTCTTTAAGAATAGGCAAATAGTGATTAGACAAATTGCAAGTAGACCAGTTGCTGCTACTGCAGCTATCCATCTCCACTTTTTTGTACCTGCATAGAATGTTTACTCAAGTAACAATTAATATTATGTTATTATGACTTTCAACAACCAAAGCAATGAGTGCTTTCTGTTAGGTATAAAAAACCTGATTGAACAAGGAAACTACAGCAAACAGTGGAACAATTAATTAGACTTAGACTTACCCTTATGATGAGTTAAAGTGTTCACCAGCACGTAAAAGGTGTCACCAGTACTGTGAGAAGTATAATTTTCCGATGAAATCCAATGAAAGAACACACATCCAGTTCCATTTTGATAAAATTCCTTGAAACCACTACAAGTACAGTCGCTCCAGCAACTGGCCTCACAATCACTGTGACCGTAACTTGGATTTTCCTCCAAGCTTAAATTTCTATAACTGAAGTCACCAATATTTTTCTGAAACACGTCACCAGGATTCCTACACTTGGGTATATCCTGCCACCTTTGGCACCCTCCATCAGTGTAGTTATATCCATAGCACAAATCAGCACCTCCAATATATCCTTCATCATCATATATCTCCCCAATCTCTGATATCACCCACCATATATCGTGCTCTTCATTTGTAGTTGTGAAAGAGAGAGAATTTTCATCCCCATTAGACACAATGGTGTACTTCAAACCCCGCTGTGCTTTCTCTGAAATGTGCTCAAATTTATTGTTTCTCAGTTTCCCACTTCGCCAACAGACTTTTCCCCGTCTCCTTATGATCAATTCTTGTTCCCCTGGCTCCCATTCAAGGCTAAAGGCACCGGGAGGGGCAAGTGTTTTGGTGAACCACGAAACCAGTAACCAATGATGGCCTGTTTTGTGATTAACACCTAACTTTTTTGTGGGGAGCAAAGTGTCTGTGGGATCATCAAAACTCTGCCACAAGAGAGTGTTAGTCCCATTGGGGTGAAGTTGTTGAAGCACAAAGTTTCCTGTGTCCAACAAGGTGGCCTTAGTGTTGTTGATAGGTTGAGGTGGAGAATACAAGATTATTGGGTTCCCACCTTGAGATTCAATTCTCAGCACCCCTGAACGGTTAAGTGACAGAACTGCAGAATCCCTGTCTACGGGTTGGTTTCCATCACTCATCCATACTTCAATATTCTTATTTGTGTTGAAGATAACCAAGTAATTGTTGTCACCACTAGAAACCGAATTAAAAGTTAGACAATACTTGCCCAATTTTGAACATAGTGTTGCTGTATCTGTGTAATTCATTGTATCACCAGGCTTTAAACTGTCGTTTGCAGACTCAACATGAATATAAGTACTCCACCACAGCCAGAAGTACATGAAAGCAAGCACCTTCTGTAGCTTATGCCTGACAGCATGCTTCAAATATGGAAAGACTAAACTGCATGATGATTTGCACAAGTGATGAGCTGATAGTTATTCTTTCTGATACGTTAGAAAAAGAAATGTATAGCAACATATACTCACAGAACGTGAAGTAGTGTCATTCCAAATATCTTAAAGCTTCACACTTCAAATTTAGCTATGGAATTCTGCAGAAAAGATGAATGGCCTCTCACCACAAGAGAGAAGAAAAGAACAACATACTTTATTGCAATTAATGAAGTAATGAAAGCCGAAAAAGATATGATGGACTGTTGGTCCTACAAAAAGAAAAATTAAGGATTCTTGTGATCTATGAATATTGAAATCATATTTATAATACATTATTATATTGAAATCATATTATATGATGAAAATTATAAAATAATTATTTTGTTGTTTGTATTTTCTGTTATAAAAAGTATTCTTGTTACTTATAAATCATAAAGGCAAAGTACCGATGTTTATGTTTTTTTCTGCAATATTAATGATATTGTAGAATAACTGTAGCTTTGACATTTTATCAGATAAAATTTGAGCATCTGTTGTGATGAACTTCATAAATTTTAAGAAATGGAAAAGTTGGACAAGAAGAATTTGTGAAATTAATATTTTGGATTGAGTATGCAGGTGAGTTTTCTCTTAAGGCTTAGTTGTCAATTCGGAGCTTGAGATTTCTTTGTATCGAAGGTTTTTACATGTGTAGCTCAGTACCAATATTAATGCTCAGCTGCAGGACTTATATTTGAATCTTCAGAAACCGTCTTACGGCTCAACGTCAAATTTGGGACTCAAAGTCATCTTCTTAATTTGCTTTTTTTCCCTGCAAAAACAACACAAACATGTCAAATTCCATATTTTTTTACTTCTTTACTCGTCATTCTCTATTTAAAGACAAAGAGGTTATTTTATTAAGATTTACATCAAATTCGTTCAAAATAAGTGTCTAAATAATATACAATGGTAAGGAAACTAGACATTTATAAACATACCCCAACTTTAACCCTTTACTTGTCTCCAAGTAAACCTAAACAGTTCTATAGAAATCGTTTCCAAAAATCTAATCATGGTTGACTTAAGAATTCATAATTTCACATTCTTTGATTTCAAATGTTAAAAAGAATGCAATCATAGTAATAAACTGAAAAACCAAAAACTATTGTTCAAGACACAAATTTAGGTCAGAATAACAGGCAGGAATTAACACAGAGTCTCTCATTGATTTTCTGTTTAAGGTGCATAGTGTTTCTTTCTATGTGTTTCAAAGTGAATGCAGTTCAGAATAACACAAAGTCTCTCATTGATTTTCTATTTAATGTGCAAAGTGTGTCCTTCAAAGTGTTTCATTGATTTTCGAAGGTTAAAGAGAATGCAATCATATACTAAATTGAAAAACCAAATACTATTGTTGAAGACACAAATGCACTTCAGAATAATAGCTAGGAATTAACATAGAGTCTCTCATTGATTTTTTGTTTTTAAATTGCAAATTATTCCTCTCCAAGTGTTTCAAAGAGTTTGCACTCTTAGCACTAGAGGGCAAATAAACCCGCCCGTGGGTATTACCTGAACTCGTCCCCGTTTTGACGGGAATCCGCATTGACTGAGTATGAATATGAGTATGGGGAATCACCGACTCTTTCAATTGGGTATGGGATGTACATATCCCCGCCATAATATCCACCCTCATTTAAATTATTAAAATATTCACAATTAATTAAGTAACCCTATATATATACATACTTTTTTATTTTTATTTCTTCTAATTATTTTGTTTGTCATGAAACTTATTCCCATCTCCACTATATTTTTCATCTTTCAATAGTCTCTCAAATTGTTTCTAAAAATTTGTTAATTTTTTAATATTTTTATTTGTTGTTTATTTTCATCTTATAAAATACTATTTCGATATATTTTATCTAATTAATTTTTATTTCTAACTCATTATCAACCATACTGTAATTTTTTCACTATAATTGTATAAATAACTAAGATAAAAGTATTGAAATGTAATGAAAGTTCTAGAACAAAGTAGAAAAGACTAAGATAGGAAGAAAATATCAAAAATCCAGAACATTCCACACAAGTTGTGACTAGCACTTTCTAGAATACTCTATAGGTCTATAAATACCCATGTACTCAATCATTTGATGAATGACAAGAACTAAGATCACATCTAACACACCACTCACTACTACAACTACATACTCCTTCTAACTACAACTTTCACATTCTATTATTTCCACAATTTTCTCTATCCCATCAACTATTCCTTTCATAACCTCAAAATACTATCAGTTTGCAATGTAAAAAAGGAAAAAATACACTAACGTAGTTAGCTATTGAGCTGAGTCCTGAATTTCATAAGGATAGGGACCTAATTACAGGAGTAGCTCAAGAGCTTGGAAGATCTAAAATAAACTTAAAAAACGAAGTCTTTCATTTAAAATTTATTTTTTGAACTTTTTTTATGCAAAATTATTTGTTAAATTGTCATAATTAATTTAACTTAACATTATTTTTTCAATACGTAATAAGGCTAATCCATGTATTATTTTTTGATACATTGTTGATCTTAACTAAGTTTTTATTATTTTTAGCTTTGAGAATCTCCTTTCACCTAAAGCATTGTCATCGGAATTGTCAACATTGTTAACATTATTTTATAAGTTATATGAGCATTTGGAAAACAATATATCCTTTTTATATAATTAAGAAGATCAATTAATTTATCATTTTTCAAACCTATAATTTCTCTTAAGATATTTAACTCTGAAAATAAATCAAATCCATCAATATCCAACAAATTATCATATTTTGAAGATTTTTCAAGGTTTAAAAACATTTCTTTCAAAAATGTACAATAGTGACTTTAATTTTTTAACACCAAATAAAAAACATAAATATCTTCGTGTGTTTTAAAATTTCAAATCTACTTTGAGGTGTGGTAATTTTTTTATCCACAATATACAAAAGGTATTTAATTTTAAATCATTTTTGACAAGATTTTACAATTTCATTCTCAATGTTTTTATCAAATTGTTTCTTTCTGCCTCTAATACGTTTTTCACAAAATTTAAGTTTTTCTCAACTTGATAGTAAGTATTTTTTTTCCCTAAACTTGAATTATCTTTCTACAGAAAACTCAACTTTGAATTATACTCTAATTAACTTATTATCCACCAAAAGACTAACTCCTAATCTAATTAATAGTTTTGTAGGAAAAGTCCAGTTCCTCGTTAAGATATATATAAATAAACTCTCGAAACTCGTAAATCGAAAAGTACCAAAAAAAAACTCGACAAAAGAAACACATTTCTAATTTTTAATACAAATCCAAAATAGAATAAAAACAACAACAATTCAAATTGAAAGGAAAAACATACTAACCAGAAATGAGGATGAAAAAATTGGTACACAGATAATATGAGATTCAAGAAATGTAACAAGTAAGACAATACGTTCAAAAATAGGAGAGGAGAAAGGAAGAAGAGACAAAAGAAGTCACATGGGATAAGAAAAAGAAAAAAGAAAATAGAATCTAAATTGATTATAAAAAAATAAAGATAACTAAACTATCTCTTTTTCGTAAATAAAACTATACTTTATTAAATAAAGGTTTTAATTATAAATTATATTTTTAATACCAATAAAAGTTATCTGACATTAATAATAATTTAATTAAATTTTATAATTAATATAATAAAAATATATTAAGAAAAAAAGTTAAATCTTTTTTCTTAAATATAATTTTATAATTAATTTAATAACAAATATTAGTGGTAAAAAAGGTTGAAGAGTTATTCGTATGGATGTCTTAAAAACAAATAAGTGTCTTGCTCTATCCTTAAACCAACACCGTCTAACTATAATAAATTTTAAAAAATCAACTAAAAACCAAAATCGCTGACTAAATAATAATTTATGAATAAAAAACATATTTAAAACAAAAGAACTTAAAATTACAATAGTATATGGCATACCAGCAACCATGTATATGACTAGAACCATCAAAATGGGTTACAACCCGCGAGCCAATCTGGCTCATCACGGGTTCGGGTCGAGTTGGGTTGAAAAAGAATTACAAATTTCAGTACGGGTTAAAAATAAACCCAACCCATTAAGAACTCGGCTCATTCGGATTGAACCCGTGATGAGCCGAGTTGGCTCATCAACCCGTCGATAAATAAATAAATAAATATATATATATATATACATATATATATATATATATATATATATATATATAATATATA
>Ga0209589_1007834_pt1 | contig 16959 bp, 9 predicted proteins | sample CowpeawhiteBW_FD_187525 | JGI IMG/M metagenome (GOLD analysis project Ga0209589, IMG submission 187525) | Root nodule microbial communities of legume samples collected from California USA - Cow pea white BW (SPAdes) (version 2) | ecosystem: Host-associated > Plants > Roots > Nodule | place: USA...
TTAATAAATATAATTTTAATATATATATATTTATTTAATAACATTATAATATTATCACTGCTAATAAAATATTACGTATATTTAAAAAATATACACACAGGCGCGATAGCGCCTGTGTTACGCTAGTTATAATATGAGAATCAATCTTTTACAGTTATCCAAGATATACCAAAATAGGAGTACCATAGACACAAAACGATGTCCTAAATAGAACTTAAATATTAAATACTTTGATAAAAAGATTGTTCAATAGAACAAAGAATTACAATTAAAATTGTTTTTTCAAGGAGGTGTTCCAAAAAGCAATAACTACCCCCTAGTCTAAACAACATCTCTACCATTGAAATGATTTCCAAAAATCTCCACATCTATTCACATCAAAATTTGGTGATTATTGTAAAAAGGACACAGAGTAAACAAACACAAAGAAAAAATGGCAAGTTAATTGCAAATATATATATATATATATATATATATATATATATATATATATATATATATATATATATATATATATATATATATATATCATTAAAAAAACAATGCACCAATTACACCAAGTCAAACAATATCAACTAACCCATTACACAATGACACTTTAGACTCAATTATTCAAATTTAAACATTGATGTATGATTTTTAATAATTTTTACACTTAGATCTTAGATCTTTTAACTTAAACTAAGCCTAAAACATGAAATAAAAGTGGGTCTCACAAAAATAAACAAATTATATAATATAGTTAAAAAATATTAAGACACGCTTTTAAACATCTTTAGCTATATTTACAATTTTGTTTTCTAAAATATTACTAAAAATTGAGAAAAAGAATGCATATGTTTTTTATATATTTATTTAAAGTGAAAATGAAATTGGAATATTAATAATTTTGTTTAACTAATATTTATTTATTAGTTACAGTATTTTGTTATTATGACGTAAATATTTTCAAATTCTTAAACTATCTATCAAATCATTTAAAATTGAATTTTATATTGTATAAAAATAAAAATTTTAATCAAAAGTTCATTGTTTTCATAAAACGCAATATTACATAAATTTAAATACGCAGTTCTCTCATTTTTGTAAGTGTCTGTATGTTTATGAAAAAAAATATGAAAACAATGAATTAAAGTAACAATACGATGAAAAATGTAAAGTTTTGAGAAATACTTTAAATAAATAAAAATTATAAATGAGGATATTTTTTCATTAATAATAGCAGTTAAATACATGTGTTATATGTATTTGTGTTTATATTTTTTTATTATAAATTTTTTTATTAAATTATAAAATGGTTTTTAATTTTTAAAGTAAAAGTATTAATAATTTATAAAATATTTTTGATAAAAAATAATAAAATATAAAAAAATATAATTTTTGTTGCATACGTTATTTTCTCATTATAAATTAATTATTTGAATTACAAAAAGTAGTTACCAAAAAAATAAAATTAGAAAATAAATTTTTGTATTTTGAGTAATTATTTAATTTTAAAAAATAATTAAATTAAATTTGTAAAATTATAAAAAATATTTATTTGAAAAGTAAAACTATAAAGAAAATTATGTACATCAAAAAATAAATTTCCTTTATTAGTGATTAATAATTAAGGATAATGATAATATAACTAATTTAAGATTATGTTAGTTTTTATCATCCTAAATAAAGTCAGATTGATTACATAGCATCAAGAAAAGAATATTAAAGACAACTTACATCATTAAATAATCTTTCTAACACATGCATTAAATTTTTGTGGTATTATTACCTATGAAAAATGACATTTTAATTCATTTCAAAAAAAATTATTTAAATAAGTTCAATACACACTATCATTAGAAAAATTATGCTTGATTCTCATTCTAAAATTCTTCAAGCCGCAGTTCAGTTAAACTGCCATTTTTTTTTTTCTGCACAATTAAACAATTAAGAGTATTTTATGAAACAATTTTTAAGTGAACAAAATAAAAACAGATTTTTCTCTAAAGCTAAATCTTAGAAATTTTTTATATAGTTTTCCTAAATTATTATTCTTTAATATACAAATGAGTTATTTTTATCTTGTAAATAAATTAATTTTTTTCTCTTATAAGTTATAACTGGTCAGGATGAATTTGGTCCAAAAAGGTCTTGTATTCAGTTTAAAAAGAACTAAATTCAGTTTAAGGAGTAAATTCAATTTCATGTTTTGTTAGATTGAAAAATATTTTCACATTAGAGTTGCATCCTTAATCTCACTTCCTTAAAACCAAACTTTAATCATGATTTGATTATGTCCAATGTAATAACTTAATCATGGTTTAAATAAACAATTAAACCTATATTTTAACAATTTTAGATAGGATAAAGAAAATTGGGAAAAACATGATAATGATTAAGCTAACAAGAGGAGATCAAAAGAAAAGAAAAAACAGTTGGTGAAAGAATGCTTAGTCGTTCCCACCATTTTCCCAATCCTAGTTCTTTTCAGTGTTGAATTTCTAGGGTTACCGTTGGAACTGGACAAGTCCGTACACGTTCTCTCTTCGTCCTCCTCCGCCATGAACTCTCGGCAAGCCTCTCCGTCGAACTGCGACATCTGCGGCGCCACGCAAACCCTATCTCTCACCATCCACAACATCCGCCACCGCGCCCACACCCGTCGCTACTGCACTAACTGTGTCCTCAAGCAGCACCCTGGCCTCTTCTGCCCTATCTGCTTCGACCTCCACGAAGACTCTCTCCTCGCTCCGCACCACCGCCTCATGTGCGTCCGCTGCCCCTCCATCGCCCACCGATCTTGTGTCTTCCCCTCCACCACCGCTGCTGAGTCCACGCCACCTTTCTTTTGTCCTATTTGTCTCGACTCCAACTTCACTTTCTTCAGTCCCCCAGACCGCAAGACTGGAGCAGTAGATGTCCAGTCGGCCAAGGTCCTCGTCGCAGCTGCGCGGATCGCGGCTCTCTCCATGAGCAAGGCTGCTGCTGCGGCGCGCTTTGATGCGGAGCGCCGTGCCAGGGAGGCAGCTGTGGCCAGGAAGAGGGCCAAGGAGGCTCTGGAGCATCTCGCCGAGATCCTCGCCCGGGAGCAAGACGAGGAGCTGAACGGGAATGCTTCTGCTGGTGGACGGCGGCGCGGCGCCTAATAGTGTACTTCTTCGTCCAATCCATTGCCATTAAACATTGCAATAAGATTTGGAATGATGAATTTGTTGTTGTTATGGTGTTGTGGAATTGATTCTTGTGGGTTTTTTGGGTAGGGTTAGTTTGTGGGGTGGCTGGTTGCATCATTGGAATATTGAAGTATCGAGCACTGCTACTTGTGTTTTACCAAATTCAAATGCAGTTGCATGCCATGTTGTGATACCTACCATAATATGATGCAACAATTTGTCATTTCAAAAGTGAATTACATGATGAATAATTGGATATTGGCTGTATGTTGTATAGAATGGATGTGCTCTTGTGTATCATGGTTTATCTATGTTTATCAATCTGCTTCACCAGTAATTGTGTGTCCGGTTGCCTCCATTTTGTGGACATGTAGTAGTAGATAATATTTTCACCACAGCTATTCCTTGCCTTGAATTCTGATTGAATAGAAGAGGATAATCTTTCTTGTACCATGTCTCAATTGGATTCAAAATTTCCATGTTTGTTTTCCTTTTCCTCTTTTCCTGCCACAGTCGGTTTTGGTGATAGCACATACATAAACAAGAAAAGAATGTTGGTTGGGCAGCTATTGTCAGTTAGGATTTTACAATCATAATCTGTTGGTTAGCTTCCTGTACGTAATGGATGACCAATTTACTTTATATAGAGACTGAAATGATAACCTAGAAGTGCAGCGCACAGTTTCTTTCATAAGTGTCTTGAAACCTACTTCCAGATTTCCTCTGGGAATGGATCACTTGAAAGAAGCACAATAGGTTTCTTGACACAATAAGATCAATCCAAATCAGTGGAAGTGATGGAGGGAGGATATATAATTTATAAGAGCTTAACATATTTCTTGCCTTCATTCAAACATGAGTCGATGAACTTGGAATACTGCCTTTTGAAAGGCCAGGTATACAGAATTGTTTACCACCATATTGTTGACTTTTTTATTAAGACGATTTCAACCATTCATTTTATTTTTATGTTATCTTAAACTGCTGTATTTCAGCAAGTTCCTCTTTTTTTTTCAAGTGCTTGTTTATCCATCTGTTTTTTTGTGGTTGTGGTAGACACCAGACACTATCACCCCCTGTTGTTAGGATGCGTAATGAGAGATGAATAATGAAGGCTGGTATTCCATTATTCCATTAGTTAGTTGGACCAGTTAACTAGTTAGTTTTATTATAAATAGGGGACTTAGATTTGGTCAGAGTTATTTTTGTAAATCTTTTTAAGTGAAAAGGAGGGGTCCTTTGTGGAGGGGAAATCCCTGGAGGAGAATTCTATTTTCCATTTCTGTTCTGCTCTTCAATAAAGTTCTGTTCTTTCTACTGTAGTTGAAAAGAGATCCCACTGTTCAAGGCTTTATAGACCCCACACTTAAATTGCAATTGGATCCTAACATCTCTATGTTTAGCAGCCCCAACAAGTTATGCACGCACTCTTTGACGAGTCTTGGGTGAACACTCCAACACCAGCACCATTCTGCTCAAGTTGCTTATTCGTTATTGAGAGGCCATGTGCTTCTTTAATAGAAATTATGAAAATAATCTGGAGAGAACAACACTGCATAAGCTAGTTATTGTAATTGAAGAGCCCAGGGTCTTATAAACCCCGCACTAAACATGCAACTGGAATTTGGATCTTAACATTCCACTACACTCTCTAGCCTTGGTGCCCATGCGGGCTAGCTGTGCACTAACCCTTTGACTAGTTTTGAGTGGACACTGCAATGCCAGTCACCCATCAACTTTCCCGATTTTTTAGTTGAGAGAAGTGGTCGAAAGGTTCTGGTACTGATTGATGGAACTGGTATCATAATGATGAGAAAGAACATTTCCGTATTGAATAAAACCAGGTTGAAGGCCCCAGGAAGTAATTCACGATTCCAGATGTTTTTGTGAGGTGTGGATCCACTTCTTACTTTGGTTTCTTAATCACCAAAAGTTCCCTCAAACCATTTACAGCGATTCCTATTTTATAGGCAACTCCTTGTCTGCAGTTTATAACTGCAACCCACCCTTAGTGGGTCTAATTAGGTTCATGCCCAATTCACCTTTTTTTTCTAACATAAACCTGCTTGATCACAGGTCTGCTATCTGTTGTAAATACGTGATTAGCATTAATTTAGAACAGAATGCTTCCTGCGCATATCTCTGAAGTTGATAGCCAGTAATTACTAGGACACTATATTTCTATTATGATTAGACAATATTAGTATATTAGTGCTTGTATTTCATATCAATGAATAATATTTGAAATTTCATTCCTTTTCAACTTGGTATTAGAGGCCATAGCCCACTTTTGTTGATTCTGTGGTTTGTGGAGGGAGATTTCTATTGTTTTTATAGTTTTCTTCATGTATCGTTTGGTCCAATAGACATCTGTGAAGGGGGTGTTGAAAATTTCCTCATTGCGTACTTCATATACTTGTTGGGAAACTTCACTTAATTAATGTCAATTGATTTTAAGATGAAACCTAAACACTATCAAATTAAGTGCCTAATATTGTCTTAAATCAGATGTTAATCCAAAGAAACCTTGAAAATTAGCATCATAGTCACATGCAGTAGTAGCACATATTGCAAAGTGCATATATATTCTGCCTCTTTATTTCCACTCAACAACTAAATCTATTAACAAAAAAATTGCCACAATTACTTTGCCTCTTTACAAAACATACCTAGCATTTGCTAAAAATATTAAGCCATTAATGCTGTTAATGAATGATCCAAGCATACCTAGAATTTGCCATAAAAGCATAATAAATCATTCACCAAGAACAATAAGCTAAATTTTCAAAACATTGATTTGATGTTATATTTCATTTCTTTTAATTCTTCTTTTGAAATTGGAAATTTTATTATTACAGATCAAACTACAGGGTGTGATTTTGAATGTTATACTGGGCTTGTTTATCATTACAATATGCTAGTTATTGGATGTGATTCCACAGTATGCCCAGCATTTGCCAAAAATGCATAAAAAACATAAGCTAAAATCTCAAAACATTCATTTATGTTATATTTCATTTGTTTTAATTTTCTTCTGTTGAAGTGTGACATGTTTTCTAAATATAGGTCAAATTAGTGGGTGTGATTTTTGAATATTCTTATAGCATTGTTTATCATTCCTAGTGACTTACTATTTAAACTGTTAAATACATAAATTGATTCAGGGTTTATAACGCATTTTTTTTTGCTACAATTTCTCTCGTTAATCTGTTCATGGGTGCTGTTAATACTTAATCTGTTCTTCCAGATGAGAAATTCACCATGTAAAACAGATAACATATGCGAGAGAAACTTACATCTCAGAAGGTAGATACATTACAACCCTTGCCTTTCAATTTCCATTTTAGTAAAACGTTAATTTTTCCATTATACTTGATTTAACCCTACATTTTTATTCTGTCATTTGCTATGCCATTTAGACTTTAGAGGGAAATAATGGGCTTTTTATCATTTTACATCATTTGCTCTAGTAATGTACTTGTACCTAGCAATAATGGAAGTTGTATTGTATGTCTTATACCTAAGTCCTATTCCACAGCTTCAACATGATAAATTGTGTTCAATTTTGGCAAACAAAAGTCAGGACAAGACATATTTCGGATATCACTATTCGTATGATTGTGTTCAACTTTGTTATATGTATATGTATTACAATTCAATTAAACTCATCAGAATCACGAACAAGGTTCTTTATTTTTATCTATTTTTCTTGTTGATCCGTATTTGTTGCTTTTTTAAAACAAAATTCGTTAAGATTGAAGAGATAGGTACATTATAATTTATACATATGCTATATAGGGTAAAAAGAATCCTTAAATATATTATGTAAAAAAGGAAGAAGTATGAACAAGTAACATTCAACATGACGAAGGTCTAATGATAACCATTAGCAGAACTCCAGAAGAAGCTACCACAATCCCGAATGGATTCAAGATTCAACCAATGACCAGTAAAGACTCCCACATTTCTTTCTGACCCAATTCACTAGATAATTGCAAATTGAGAGCTGCATACAGGAACTACTTCCGCCAAATGCTCTAAAATTGACATGTGGGCACTACTGGAATTGTGCAAATTGTTTCCATGATTCTCCTGTTATCACCTGAACAGGTACACAACTTTTTCAATCTTTACTGATATTGGGTTTAAAAGTTCGTTGTTAGTAATAGTCCTCCTTGCCTATTTTTGGTACTTTAAAATTATTTGTACCAATGTTCAATGTCTAGGAAGATTTAATAAAGAAACACCTTTGTTTAACTTTTGGCATTTGATTTACTCTGACGTAATATTTTCATGTACTTGGCAGCAACACTTGGCATCTGTTGTACAGTATGTCATAAAAAAGGATGGGTTCAGGAGCCTTTTGCATAGATGCCTTTGTTCCAGTAGAAGTTCCTCTAATTTTTTCTCTCTAGCATCTTTGTGCTCTGGAGGACACTTGGCTTAGTATTTACTAAATGAACCATGACTTCGGCGACAAGAAGGATGGATATGTTGGAGGAAAAACTTGAAGGAATGGGAGCCCGAACTGAGCAGAATTCTTTTCTGGCATGGATAACAAATTGGGGCACGTGTAGGACAAAATAGAAAGGTTGGAGGTCAACTGGACAAAGAGGCTTCTAAATGTAATGAAGAAGGTATTGGGACAAAAGGTCGACCATGAGAATTTCAACAAGGGGGGAAGTTCTGCAAGAATAAATTAGAGTCACATTGCGATCCACATGGCTTGGATGATTATCTGATGGTAGTTAAGAAAGCACTTCTGGGAGCCCTAAACGGGGAAATACCCTGTGGGATGGAACTTTGATTTTCAGAATAATGTGAAGATGTGAGGATTAAGTTGGCCAAGTTGAAATTGAAGAATAAAATCATAACTGTGCAACATTTGGAAGAGCCTCCGTTACAAGGCTTGTTGGAACAAGGGTTATGAAGCTGCCATAGAAGCTTTTGAATCTGTATCCTCTCAAGTAAGAAACGACTGAACTAGCAGTTGCTTGGTATCCATCAGTGCCTGTGGGCTTGATTTAGATCCTTGGCTTCTACGAATTCTGATGACGGGTTATTGAGCCAATAGCAGTCTTTGCTCTGTAAAGATCAAGGAGGCTGATCGTCCCAGAGGTTTAGGGAGGGTTAATAATGATGTAAAGCAAGCTTAGAATACATAAGGAGTTAATCTTCATGCGCAATATTATGGGAAGATCACCATCAGGTTACCTCTAATTAGTCTCAAATTTGTTTTTGCACTGTAAGCTCCAATCTTAGGACCCATTTTTTCATCATCTTGTCTGTATATTTACACAATGATTCAATGTAATTGTTTCCTCCTTAATTTTTTTTTTTTTTGACTGAGCTTATTTTTAGAGTGAGATATGACTATAGAAGATTGTTTGTATGGAACACTTGCATGAAAATGGGTGACTCTGGATTAGCATGACATTTAATCTTAAAGTTTTTCCATCAGATAATGTCCAGGTTTGTAGTATCCCCTTATGGCTGAAGACATGTCTGGCTTCCGAACCAAGTTAATTTATAAATGGGGGATATTATCATCAAATATCCGTCAATGTTTTCATTCTATACTTTTAATTAGTTTAGTTTTATATGCCGCAAATTATGTTTGTACTTTGTATTGATGCCTTTTACCTCCTATTCTCCACGAATTTGCTGAGATTACAAATCAGTTTTCACTTTCATGAGATACCTCTGCAATGGGTTGCAGGGCTCTTTGGAGATTTTATCTTGGGAGCATTCGACTCGGAGTTTGATTGACTATAGCAATCTGCAAATAGATTTACTGAAGCTGCCTAATCACAGATTTTTTTGGGGTCATGTTGTTTTCAGAAAATGAAAAAGGTTTACATGATTTGTGACAATCAGTAGTTGTATGCACCGGAATTTATCATTGACCCTCTTACGTTGTAAATAGTGTAATATTTTATGAATACGATTTGTTTCATTTTTCTAGCAAGGGAGCTAGATATACCAATACTATGGAAGGATACGTAAGGATGAGTTTCTTGATAAAATATTTTATAAAGAGAAATAGAAAAGAAAAAAAAATGGAATTTACTTTTTCATAAATTAAAATTGGTTTATGTAAAACTCCTATATAAATTTTTAAAAATTCGATTTTTTTAGGTTGTATATAAATCAATTTTAATTTATGAAAATTTTAAATCTTTTTTCTCTTTAGAAAAAAAGAAAAATAGGACAAAAACTCATCCAAGTTCCTAGTAAACAACAGTAACAAACGGTGGCTCGGAATAACAAAGCAAATGCAACAAATGGAAACGAAAACTTTCATATCAAAACAAAGGAGAAATTCAAAGATATTTTAAGCAGCTAAGCCAAACTATGACTAACTCAATTAATTTCAGTTTATTGCATAATTAATTTTGCTAAGCAGAAACTTCCCATACTCAGCATTTTATCATTGTTCTTAGTTGGTCTCTGTGTGTCTCAGTCCATCCCAATTAATTTCCTATAGCTCAGAACAAAGTCATTCACATCCTTCTCATCAGAAACATATTTGGACACACTTTCTCTCACCAAACATCTGTTTGCCCAAGCAGTGATTTTTGGACAGTGGAGCTTGAAGTTGCCAATTTTCTCATAAGAAGAGAACCATTTGTAAAAGGGAATCAAAGCAATATCAACAAACCCAAATGTGTGACCTCCAAAATATGGCATGTCCCCAAGAGCCTCTTCCAATTGCTTCAAATTCTCTACTAACTCCTTCTTATCTTCCTCATGTTCACCTATTTTCCCAGTCCATATCCTCTTTCCAATTTCATGCACCTGCATAACTCAGATTAATATAACAACTCTCTTTTTCAAACTTAATGGACCAAACTACTCTCAAATTCAAATACTACACCAAAACATGAATGTCAGAGAGTGGTTTATGTTATGATCAAAATCAATAAATTAATAATCAACACAAAGTTGGTCAAATGGTGGCCAAATAACTCAAGAATAGCTTCTTTTTTTCCCATCAAGGTAGAGATCCAAGAAATCCCTGTAGTTTGCAACCATGGAAAGTACCTTCTGAGAGACAACTCTTCTATTATATATCCTTAAAGGGTAAAATTGGGAGGTGCCACTACCTGTTCTGTGACATACTTTAAGGGTAAAATTGAAGAATAATGGTGCACAGAAACTATGCTGTTGATTTCTTGAAAGAACAAGAAATACAAAATGGAAAAAGTATGAATATATAAGAATATGATATGTATATGATTACTCAAAAATAAAAACTGAGGTTACCTTATGATCAACAAAATCAGCCCAGAACCTGGCTTGAGCTCTCTGATAGGGATCAGTGGGCAAAAGAGGAGTCCTATCCCTCCAAACCTCATCAATATACTCAACAATGATGAGAGATTCAGAGATTGGCTTGCCATTGTGGATAAGAACAGGAACCATTTTGTAAACAGGGTTCATTTGCAGAAGCAGTTCACTCTTGGTGTTCACCAGATCCTCTTTCCTGCTCTCAAACTCAACACCTTTCTCTGCCAGAGCAATCTTCACTCTTACACAGAACATGCTCAGATCAAAATCAACCAACACAACCTCATCATTCCCCATTGTTAAACACAATTCTCAACTAAAACACTGATTCACAGCATTATGATCCTGTTTACACCTTTCGATTTATAGGCAGTAACATCCAATTCAAGTTACTTCTGACTTCATACATTTATTTTTTCAAGAAAAAATTTAATGTCATTTAATGCTGATATAACACATATTTAATTATTTTATATCAATAATTAATAATTATTTTAAAACAACATGTAATATAACGTTTAATCCTGTTAAGAAATGTAAAGAAATTAATATATTAATTAAATACGTCTTTAGTCTTTAAATGTGAAATTAAATTAGAATTAATTTTTTCAAATTTTGATATATTTTAATTTTCAAACTTATAATTTAAATGAATATAGGTTTTTTAATCTAACTCTATTACTAGTTTTTTTCCGTGTTAGAAAGCTCTTAAAACTTACATAAAAAGTAAAATATATCAAATATTATAGACAACTCGAACACTAATTTAAAATTTAAAATGTTGCTTGACACGTTATAAAAGTTTAATGTAACCGGACTAAAAGAATTATACTTGACCACTTTTAAAATTTAAAAACAAAACAAAATAAATTTAGGATAAAAACAAAAGTTTAATGTAACCGGACTAAAAGAATTATACTTTGACCACTTTTAAAATTTAAAAACAAAACAAAATAAATTTAGGATAAAAACAAATTATAATTTCATGTTAAAATTTAGATGCTAAAAATAAATTTAATCTTTAATACATTGATGAACAAATTATCATTCATATATATATATATATATATAAATTACTAAGTCAATTAATTTATGTGTAAATAAATTATTAAGCCAAATAATCTACTACACGGTAGAAAAGCTTACATTTAAATCTCCTATTTCTCACTTAGTTGCAGTAGTTTGAAAATTTTATATAATATAATATATTTTCTAAGATATATATACTTAAGTAGAAACTTGGTTTCATTTTTTTTTTTAGACTAATTATTATGTAATCGGTCGTGATAAGTTTGTAATTGACTATCTATAATTGAACAAAATTTGGTTTTTATTTGATTCACAATATATAGATTATAATTGATTATGTAGTTTTTTTATATAAAAAAAAGTTACAAATAATTGATTATGTTAAAAAATAGTTTATTATGTCATTTTAAAATTGGTTTCTGAAGTTTCATAATTATTTGATTATAAAATGCATTAATTAATTATTATATGAAAAAGTTACTTTATGTTTTGAGATATGAGTAATTATATAAAAATTTCTCAAAAACTTAATTTCAGAAATAATTAATTAGGATTAATTAATTATCAATTAAGTTGTTGTTAAAGGAACATAATATTTTATCATTAATAATAATAATATATTATTTTGATAAAGTTATATCAATTTTTTAAAAAATAATTTTTTTAGCATTCATATATCAAATATAAGGATCAAACATCCACTTAGATATTTTTCATGTTTTTTTTTCTCCTGTATAGCTTGTTGTTACTTAGGTGTTCCTGTTCTTCGATCAATTGGTGGTCCTATTAAAGTGTTGCGACGTTAAAGTCAGCGCATGATTAAAACAATAAATTTTATAATTAATAAAAATTATAATAATCATATTTTTTATTTATAATTTTTCTCAGACACCTAATTAATGTCTGGCTAATTACGACTCAAATGTTTTTAATCCTAGTTAGGGATATGTTTGTGCTAATAGATGAGTAGGTGGTTAAGGTTAACATAAATGTCGTTCAGTACAGCGGATCAGTTTGAATAAAAGTTTATCACTATTCATCAAGATGAATTGATTTGTTCAATTGTAAATTTGTCACATATTATACGATGTTATTGTCTCTTTTTTCTTGCAATCTACTTTGTTAATCTTGCACCTGTTGGTGTGTGGAGTGCAGACAATTGAACTATTTAATTATAAAAATTGTATAACAATTATTTTTGAAAAGATAATTTATTTAACTATTTTGAAATATAAAAATTATTCAATTATTTATTTTATTAGATAATTTTTTTTATCCATTCAAAAGTAAAATTGTCCAATTAAAAATATGATAAAAGAAGTTTTTAGTTTATCTGTTTTGCATAAATAATACTTTAATTATATTTCTTAAATATTATATATGTTATTAAAAGTTAATCGTTTTAAATATCCGTTAGGAAATAAAAAGCATTAAAAAAGTGTAGCAATTAATGTTATCAGTTCGTTAACTGTAATCATTTATTTATTTTTAAATCAAACTTTCTAAGTTTAACATTTATGATACTCATTCAAATGTCATTGAAAAGCGTAATATTTAATGATATGAATATGAATGTTTCCTTTCTTCAAAAATGTTATCCCTATTTTTTCTTTATATATTTATAATATTATTTTATATAGTAGTTGTGCAATTTTTTATTTTATTTAATATTGTATGTCGGATAATATTATATTTTTTTTATCGTATTTTTTTATAAAAAATATTAGTGAAGTAGTTAGAATATGGGTACGAGTATGAGTACGAGATTATATCCGTTATCCGGTAGAGATAGAAATGAGATACCCGTTAGATTTGGGTATGAGATGAGGATGAATTTTTTTTATAGGGATGGATATGGGATAGTGAAACCGGTCCCCGTCCTGTTCCGTTGTCATTCCTAAAAAAATTTCCTCTTTTGTATCCATATTTTAAAATATCAATTTTACCCTTTAAAATATAATTATTTATAATTTTTTTAAAATTGACCGTTATTTTTACAAATTATTTTATAATATCGTATGCTTTTATCTTTTTCTCTATTTATCAACAATTATTCTCTCATCTTTTCTGATATATTTCACTTTATTTTTAATAAATATAATTTTATTTTATATATAACTTAATAACATTACATTATCATCACCTACTAATATATATTTTAAAAAATGCATATACACAAATGTCATCACATCTGTGTGTACGCTAATTATTAATAATGAAAATAGTTTTTAAATTAGTTATTTTAGTGAATTAGTTTCGAAATTAGTCACTAATATTAATTAAATAATTAATTTATTAATTTTATTTATAACTAATGTTAACTACCAATTTAAATCTTAATTCATTATAGTAATCAATTTAAAATTATTTTAATTATTAATAATTTTTAATTCATAAATTAATATTTAAATCAATCCTCATAATAACCGATTATTTTTAATCTTTAAAATTAATTATTATTTAGAATGACATTTTTTCTTGTAGTCTTAAATATTACTTATACTCACTAATTCGATCAATACAAAAATTCTATACAAAAATTCTCGACAATAAAAGAAAATTCAAACAAGTTCATTTGACATAATCATATCTTAAATTATGATTAAATTATTAGAGAATGAGTAACTATATATATAGTTAATCAATGTTTACATTAAACAAAATAAAAAAACTGTTAATAATTAATCTTATCTAATAAAATAAATTATAAAAAATAAAATCGAGTGAATTAATTAAAAGATATTATAATAAATATTTAATATGTTCCGCCTTTTCAGATTATAGAAAAACCTTATATCAAATATGAGTATACAATAAAACAATTTATTTTATTGTCCAATGTATTTTATTCAAATTCAAATTCAAATTCAAAAGTAAATAATTGTAAATCGATAAAATTAAATGAGTAAAACTATCATAAGCTTAATATATACTTATTTTTAACATATTATAAAAATTAGTTTAAAATAACTAATATTTAATTTATAAAAATAATTTACTTAATTTATTTTCTTAACATTTGAATTTAAAGTAAAAATCCTTTAAGATTTTTGCTATCATACATATATAAAAACTTGCTATAAAAAAGATCAAAAGAGGTATTGGCGCAAGAAAATCATTTTATGATGATATTATCTTTAACGATATTAGAAACAAATTATGGAATGTACCAGATTAATGTAGAAAGAAACGTAATCCATGAAGTAATGCTTATCTTGCCGATAATCATACACGTGGCATATTATTATTGGTTAGTCCATTGATATTTTGGTCATTCATTCAGCGAAACCACGTTATAAATACTACTCATTCGTCCTCCTTCTCCGCATACATAGCTACGCTATATTCCCAAATCTCAATCTCAAAATCCTATTTTGCTTCTTTTTCCTCGATTCGAGTTTCCGTCTCAATTCTAAAGGTACCTTTCTCTTCTCTCCCTTTTTAAGTTTTTTCATCAAATCGCAATCTGATTAGCCTCAGTTTATTGAGTTGTACTTTAGGTCTTCCTCGTTGATCATATCCACGCCTCGATCTTTTACCTGTGTTAATCTTTGTTGGTCGATTTTTTGGTCGTGGAACCATAATTGATTATATCGCCTTTTCTTGTTCTTTAATCCGTTTGTTTTATGCAATATTTTTTCGGTCTTGATTAGGGTTTGTGACTTAATTTGTTTGATCCTTTTTAAGGACCTATGGTTTGTGGTCAGATTGAGACTGTAATCCCTTTATTTAACGCAAAATTTCCCGTATACTTTATCGGTTTTTAATTTAGGGTTTTGTGATTCAAATTTTTTAATCATTTATGGGGGCTGGAGTTTGTGGTTTGATGGATTCTGTAATCGGTTTGTTGTTAGCCAAATTTCCCATATACATCTTCGGTTTATAATCATGAGTTTATTATTCAAACTCTTTCGTCATATCTGAGGCTAGAGTTTGTGGTTGAACTAGGCCTGCATATCTATGTTATTGACGGTTTAGTTTCTGTTTGAACAGATGCAGATCTTTGTGAAAACTTTGACTGGCAAGACCATCACCCTTGAAGTAGAATCGTCTGACACCATTGATAATGTCAAGGCTAAGATCCAGGACAAAGAGGGTATCCCTCCGGATCAACAAAGGTTAATTTTTGCTGGTAAACAACTCGAGGATGGGAGAACCCTTGCCGATTACAATATTCAGAAGGAGTCCACCCTCCACTTGGTGCTTCGATTAAGAGGTGGTATGCAGATTTTTGTGAAGACTTTAACTGGAAAAACCATAACCTTGGAGGTGGAGAGTTCAGATACCATTGATAATGTCAAGGCCAAGATCCAAGACAAAGAGGGCATCCCTCCGGATCAGCAGAGGCTTATTTTTGCTGGTAAACAACTGGAGGATGGAAGGACCCTTGCCGATTACAATATTCAGAAGGAGTCCACGCTCCACTTGGTGCTTCGTTTGAGGGGTGGCATGCAAATCTTTGTCAAGACTTTGACTGGGAAGACCATTACCCTTGAGGTCGAGAGTTCAGATACCATTGATAATGTGAAAGCCAAGATTCAGGATAAGGAGGGTATTCCCCCAGACCAGCAGAGGCTTATCTTCGCCGGGAAACAGCTTGAAGATGGAAGAACTCTTGCGGATTATAATATCCAGAAGGAATCTACCCTGCACCTGGTTTTGAGGCTTCGTGGTGGAATGCAAATTTTTGTAAAGACGTTGACAGGAAAGACCATAACTTTGGAAGTGGAGAGTTCAGATACAATTGACAATGTGAAAGCAAAGATTCAGGATAAGGAGGGTATCCCCCCAGATCAGCAGAGGCTTATCTTTGCCGGGAAACAGCTTGAAGATGGAAGGACCCTTGCGGATTACAACATCCAGAAAGAATCTACCCTGCACCTGGTTTTGAGGCTTCGTGGTGGAATGCAATTGGAAGAAGGTCGTACCTTGGCAGACTACAATATTCAGAAAGAATCCACCCTTCACCTTGTCCTTCGCCTTCGTGGTGGCCTTTGAACGTTTTCCTCTTGTTGTGTTTAATATCAATGTCATTTGTGTACCCTTGTTTTGCAGCATGTTTAGGTGCTGCTGGTATGTTCTGAAACTGGTTTATTTGAATTATTGCTGCGCACTGTTCTACTTTATAATAACAGTACTTTCTATTTTTCCAATCTAGCTCGAGTAATTTGAATATAGGAAAACTGTTGGATCCTTAATGAACCGTGTGTATGTCCATAGGTGTCCAAAGTTTATATTGCGATACTTGCTGTTATCGAAAGTTCAAAATACACCAATGAATAATAATGCTATTCATGATTTCTTTTATGTAATTTAATATTCATTGAATTACCTTGTCCTTTAAATAAAAAGATTAACAGTATAATTTACATTATCATATATAGAAAGTTCAAAATATAGGATTTCTTATTAGGATTTCTTATTGTGACAAAAATACACCTAAGTAATAATGTTATTCATTATTTTGTACACTTTCCTCTGTTTT
>Ga0209589_1007836_pt1 | contig 16952 bp, 7 predicted proteins | sample CowpeawhiteBW_FD_187525 | JGI IMG/M metagenome (GOLD analysis project Ga0209589, IMG submission 187525) | Root nodule microbial communities of legume samples collected from California USA - Cow pea white BW (SPAdes) (version 2) | ecosystem: Host-associated > Plants > Roots > Nodule | place: USA...
CAATAATAATAAAATAATAATATTAATAAAGATAATTATAAAATAAAATGAAAATAATAATAATAATAATAATAATAAAATAAAAATAGTAGTAATAATAATAATATAAATAATAATAATAATAATATAAATACTAATAATAATAAAACTAAATTTTAAAAATAAAAATAATAATAAAATGAAATGAAACAATAATAATAAAACAGTAATATTAATAAAATAATAATAATAATAATAATAATAATAATAATAATACTATTAATAATAAAATAAAGCAATAATAATAAAAATTACGAGGAATCATGCACAATTATACCATACATCATGCAATACATCAACTAACATAAAAATTACGAGGTTCAACTCCCTTAACCTAGAAATTCTTGCTCCAATTAAAAATTCTAGTGTTCCTTTGGTGTTAGCAATGTGACCCATTTCGTTGGCTCCAATCCACTGCAGTTGGCCTCCTAATTCACTCTCAATCTCAATTTCCAGTGCAGTTTGTTGGTCTTTAGTAAACCTCTTCCTCTCACTAATTCTACCCTTAATCCCACTTTCCCTACTTTTATTTGGCTTAATGGCTAAAATGAATTTTACATTAAAATGGGTTTAATGGTTATTAAATGACCATTATAAGATGGTTTTCCAACCCCTTCTAGCTGCCCCTATTAAACGGCTAGGGATTTTTGGTCCTTCACATTCATGGTAAAAAGTAGGGGAGGGAATGTGGGCCGGCCCGCCCCGCATAAGGCCCGCACAACGCAGGCTGGCCCGCCCCGCCCCGCATACTTTATGCGGGCTGAAAACACTGGCCCGCCCCGCATACTCCTTGGCCCACGGGCCCGCGGGCCGGTCCGCTTTTTTTTTTTAATTTTTTAATTTTTTTTTAAAATTTTTTTAAAAATTTTTATGATAAAACTTTCAATGTTTAAAAATTGGGAAACTTTAAGAAGTTCACAAAATTAAGTAAAGACGTTGGAGAATTAGATGATAAATTGATAATTCAACATTTTCATCATATTCATACTATGACATACACAATGTATTCTTTAAATTTTAGCACATTAAAAATTACATAATACTTGTCTTTTCCAGTTATACAAGAATTTGAAACGTTAATGCAAGATTCCATAAAAGAAGTAATTAATATACATAAGTACAATTTTTTTTTATGCGGGCTTGCAAGCCGAGCTCGCGCGGGCCAGGCCCTAATTGCCATCCCTAGTAAAAAGGAACTTATTTTGCATAAGCCAAGGTTGAAACACACAACCACCCAATTTTCAGGTCAATGTACAATCAATCAACCAAATTCATGTTTCGTGATAATTCCTATACATATAGGAATATTATCACTCATCATGATCAAGCATATTATTAAAAATAATAAACAATTAAATTAACACACCGATGGCATACACTCAAGTCCTCTCAATACATTCAACTACTCTCAATCACTTGAGCTAGTATTATTCCTTATCAAAACTATTCGCATTAAATGCCATAATAATTCCATCACCTACATTTATATTAAATAACTATTTATTTAATTATTTAATTTTCTCAAGTCTTACAACACATATGATAAATCTCCCTCTCGCCAATTAATTGGGATCATAGTCAACCAAACTAGATTTCTCCTTGCAGATAGCAAATTTTCCTGCAGGTAAGATCTTTATAAGCATATTTGATCCATTCTCATTAGTATGAATTTTCTCTAATAATTTACTTAATATGTAATGCATCCCATATTCAATGATATCGGACTTCAATATGCTTTAATCTTGAATGAAAAGTTAAGTTCTTGTTAAGATGAATTGCACTTTGACTATAATACAAAACATATTTTTCTTGTGATAATCCCAATTCTTATAGGAATTTTTGCATCCCAAGTGCTCCTTAACAGCTTTTATAACATCAATATTTTATGTCTCTATAGAAGATAGAGCAAACATTTTTGTAATCTAGATTTCCATGGCACTGCTTCCCCTACAAAAGTCATCATATAACTAGAAGTAGATTTCCTATCCACATCACCAGCCATGTCTGCATTTGTGTAACCATTGAATAAAAGTTATTAAAACTCATATACAGGTCGCATGTCGGGCCACAGACCTGTGTACCAAATGTTATACAATTGCGGGCCATCAAAATTAACTCGTTTTCCTTATGCGAGGCAGACCAACTCGACGTGCATTTTGCGGGCCAAATGCAAGGCGAGCCAAAATGGAGCAGACCAGCCTACATTTCCATCCCTATACACAAACAAAAACACAATTACTACATTAAAAAATTCCTATGATAAAATTACATATATCAACAATACAATGTTTACTTGACTAAATTTAAAAGCATAATTAAAAATATGGTTAAATATGTTTTTAACCCTTAAACTTTGACATAAAATTCGAATTTGTCTTTATCCTAAACTTTGATATAATTTGGTCTTCAAAATTTAAAAATAAAGGGTTAAATGTGTGTCAACACTTGATTTTGTCCGGTCAAATAAAATATGTTTTTTAAAAAAAATTAAAGAAAAATAGTAAATAGCAAATGATAAAAAAAAATAAGTGGAATAAAATGTATAGAGAGGAGGTTTAAAAATTGGAAACAAAGTTGAATAGGCATTAAAAAAAAAACATTTTTGGACCTATTTGGCCCAATTTTTGTTAAAAATGTTAATTTTTTTTCCTCACACCCTCGTTTCTATTCCTACCCCTCTTTTTCAAAGAAAAAAACTAACAACATTTTTCTAAAAAAACCCAATCACGCTCACACACTTGGCTCACCCTTTTTTCTCCCACTATTCACGTTCCCACGTTACACACCTCTCTCACACATCTCACCTCACTCTCTTACACTAACTCACGCACCTAATCCGCACACACTCACCTCTCACCTCACATGCGCACCACTAATGCACACACCACAACACCTCACGCTCACGGATCACACACTTCACTCGCCTAACATTCCCGCACACACCACTAACGCACTGCACACAAAACTCACACACACCTCACTTCACTCTCTTACACAACTCACGCACACACCGCACCACACCTGCACTAAACTCACGCAACACTTGCATTCCACGCACTACACACACCATTTATTCTCACCTGATGCCCTAAAACACGCACCCACTAACTAACCTAACAAACACTAACCTACACTAACAAACTTAACAGAAAACACACTAATTCATTGAACTACGCACTGCATCTCACTCACAGCGCACACTCATCTCACGAAACACACGCACGCTTCATTCACCAGCGGAAATTCAAGGACCCTCTCACGTTCACCGGGGGCTTTATAAAGGGGTTTTCATAGTTTTTTAGTGGGGGGATTTCTGAAAAAAAAAAGAAGAAAAAAATTCTGAGAGAAGCGAGAAAAAAAGAGAAAACAAAGGAGAAGGAGAAGCAGAACTAGAAAGGAGAAAGAGAGTGGGATCTTCCACGCAAGTCCTCTCCCCCAATTTTCTTTTAGCTTCGATCTTCCGCGCGTAACCACTCGGGCATCTCCGGCGAGGCCATTGGCGTTGACGAGGTTTGGAACCCTACCAGCGTTGTTGACAAGAACCATCATTAACCAGCCGCGACCACTGGCATTCACCGCCAAACGCTCGTCGAACCTGGCTGTCGTTCTCAACGTTGGAACTCCCTCATGTAAGTCACTACGAGCACAACCTTAAACTCTTGTTGTTAGCCTTCGAGGTTTTCCCTCTTCCTCAGTTATTTGTGTTGATTTGGATTTAATTCTCGATGTAGATTGTATTTGATTGAGTTAGGAGATGTTGGAACCAAATTGAATTGATGTGTATATAGATTAGTTTGGATTTGATGATTGAAATTCTAGGGTTGAAGAAATCGTACAACCTAACCTCTGTTTGGATTTAATTGGATGTTGTTTATGGTTTTATGGTTTGAATGCGTTGAGTACGTTGGCGTTTTGCATTTGGTTTGAACACGAATTTAGATGAATATGATGACATTGATTAATTTTTTGTATTCTGGCGTTAGATCGGACGTGAAAATTGGGTTTTATTGTGAGGATGTTAATTGAATTGTTGACTATTATCAGAATTGTTAAAACTGAAATGCGATGGTGACTATAGTTTAAGTTTCAAAGTATTTGATTTTAGATTCTTGTTGACACCTTCTATTCGATGATGGTTTATGTTCTTGATGTTATGAATGTAGTTCTAGCATTTGAGATTGTTGGATTATGTTATGATATTATAAAGCTGAAACTGGAACAAGAAAAGGAAAGTTAGTATATGAAATTTTAATTTCTTGGAACTTGAACTTTTGAGTAATTGAATTGTGTGATGTTTATTATGTCTCTTTTAAAAATTTTTGCGGACTGTTTAGTTAAGGCAGGAAGATGAGAAGGATTGTTAGAAACATCAGGTATGCACTTGAATTATAGTTTCTTTTTTTGGTTCTTTTCATGCTTATATTAAATCATGGTTTATAGATGTATTTACCGTAAGACTTGTCTTAGAATAATACATGATCGTATAATTTTGTGGTTAAGATCAGTATTCATGGGTTATTGGAATGGAGAACGTAGATTCTATTATTGTTCTGTCATATACAATTGCATAGTTTAACTTTCCTTATTTTGCATGATGAGTTTTATGGGTTTATTTGTAGATTTGGAATTCATGGTTGTAGATATTTATTGGGTGCATGTTCATATTTTATTTTGTACTTACTGTGATTTGAGAAAAGAAAATTGAATGAAAGAGGAGATATAAATGGATGTGGAGGGTGATTATATTTTTTAATATGGAAATGATATTCGAACATTTTTTTAACTCAGCTTTGACATGACGTGGCACGACATTTTTAATTTTTACATTAACTTTCTTTTAATATAAGGAAACTGCTGAACGTGTGGGAGTTAAATTTTTTCTTTTTTTGCCAAAATCAAAGCATGCAGAGACAGGAAGAGAGAGAAAAGGGACACTGAGTGAAGTGTTGGTGCTAGAGAAGCAGAGAAGGAAACTGTTTACTTTATTTCATAGTAAAAAAATAATGTCTAGTTTTAAACTTTTTTTTTTTGTTGGTAACTCTTTATCATGTTGAGTGTCATATTCACTTGATAAATAATACAGATACGTTGAAATTTAAATGAGAAAAGTTATTAATCAAATTGAAGTTTTGTTTTAATTTGTTTTAAAGAGAATTATATAATCTTGATCTCTCATGTTGAATAAGAATAACTAGGAGTAAGGTCAAACACCTTGTCGGATCCAAATATAAAATTTCAAAAAATGTTTTCTTCATTCATATTAGTATGTTTTGTTTGATTTTTTAGAAGAATAAATATATTAAAATTACATTAGTTTTGTACACTTGATTAAAGATAACTACTGTCTTAGGACATACGTGTGGGATGCTAATATTTTCTCCAAACATAACCGACTCTTGAACCTAATCCGGTTTCGCAGACCATTTTTCAGGTTTTCCATAGTTTTTCAAAATTATGGTAGCAACTCCCTTTATAAAAATTATATTTTAAAAAGATGTTTCTTATATGTTCGTCGTTTCGTTGCGATTTTTTTCTTTTTAAAAATAAAGGGTTAAATGTGTTTTTAGTCCTTGCTTGAACTTTTACATGAAATTATAATTAGTCTATATCTAAAACTTTGATACATTTTGATCCCAAACTTTAAAAATGAATGGATATTGTCTTTTTAACCCAATTACGTTAAACTTTTTTTATGTATCAAACGTGTTTCCCAGCTAACAATGAAGCGGAAACATGTTAAACGGTGTAAACAACTAAAACTGTTTATTTTTAAAGTTTGAGAACCAAAATGTGTCAAAGTTTCGGACAAGGAAGAATTCCAATTTCGTGTCAAAGTTCAAGTACTATAAACACATTTAACCCAAAAATTAATAAATATAATCTTCCTAATCCAATTGTGTTAAATTGTTTTCAGATATCAAAGGACCTTTTGAGTGGTTTATATTGTCTTATATATTCTAGCTCAAAGGTTAAACTGAAACACCATTTAATACTAAAAGAAATTAACATCGTTGGATTAAGATAATTATATCTATTCATTTTGAAAGCTTATATATAAAAATGTATCAAAATTTGAAAATTTAACAAATTCCAAACCTATTTAAGGTATATAACCATTGACTTATAAGTCTAATATCCACAACTAAATTTATATTACTGAATACATTTAAATATTTGTCTTCAGTTAGTTGAGTAGACTTTTTGTGGTTGAAAATAGTTTGTTATGCAAAAAACAGGTTTCTGTATGATCTGCAAAAACAAAAATAAAGAGAATATAGTTTTTTTTTTCACTTGATTAGGAAGTTTAAATATTAAAGTACGGGGTGCTAATAGTAGGGCCCATAAACTTTCTTCAGAGCATGTGTTGTTTGGGCATTCCGTGATTCCTGCGATACAGGGGAGGCAGAGGCCAGCGAGACAACCTCGGCGCGGTTGTGGTCTAACATCAAACACCCAAGAACTGTTCTCTTCAAACAACGTCGATACTGCAAATCCTTCAACTTTGGACGCTCTCTAATCCCCGACATGCAATTAGCACGATGGCGAACCTTGTCGTCTTTGAAGACTCGCGTTATTCCCTCACTCACGCATTTCTCCGAGTTTCATTCCACTCCTTGTACTTGTCAAAATTGGAAGAACAAATTCAGCTCTGTGAGTTTTTTTTTTGCTGATTTCAAAAGACGATTTTTTCTTCGTGTTGGGCTCCGTTTTTCTTTTTCTCGATATTATATTGAGTTTGGGTTGTTTATGTATCATCTCTTTCTGTTTGTGTTGTTTATGTTCTCGTTTCTTCTTGGACGACTTATTTGCACTTTACTACCTATGAGAAAGTTTGGAAATTAATACAAGGCTTTATATTTTCCCCTGCAGCATATAGGAAATGGTCAACATCAACCATCAAAGGTATACATTTGGAGCATATAACTTTAGCCCATATATTTCTGCATTTTGTCGGTAATTGTAGGAAATTTATTAAACCGTGCCTTTTACGGATTGTAAAATTATGAAGTATTATTCAAAGCAGCGTATTTTGGTAGTTTAAATTTCTCCTGTAATAGAATGGCTAGTTTACCTTGTAACTAGTTTTATACAAGTCAAAAGCTTTATCATATGAATATGATGATGATGAAGCCTCCTGCATTCTGAGTTGGAGAAAAAGTTTAACTGCAATGCAAAGATTTTATTTCTACTTGTTTCCAGCTGCCAATGGTGAATTATTTGCACATTCCACTGTGAACAGTACTGGAATCATTTTCTAATCGTCATTTATTTAGGACAATGACAAATAGCTTGTGAGAGTTTTAGATCTTAGGTCTTACAGAATTTCCTAATATGAAAATATCTAAAGTCTGAACTAAACCAATGGAGGGCAACAATTTATGATGAATAAAGCAATTTAGGCACTTCTATTTGAATGCCATTTGTACATATTCACACATGTTAATCCCTAAGTTGACTGGAACCTGTTAAGCTTTTTATGTAAGGTGAAGGTTTTCTACACCTTAAGTTAGGCATGCGGTGAAATATCTATTAACATTTAACCTTTGTAGGTAATCGATTCAAGTCCTAATTATAAAGAAAATCAGAGAAGGCTTGAGAGGAGGAAATATTCATATTACAAGTTGTACCACATTCTTCAGTTTTTACTGTTTTCTTTGATTCCATTAGTGTGCTTAGTTAAGATATGGTATTCTGTTTTATAAACCCCATGACTTTCAAATTCAATTGTTCTAATGTTATTGTTAATGATACTTTTGTGATGATATAAGTTATAATTTATAAACAAACAATAGCCGATAGTGCAAGCTTCATTTATTGCTGGGCAAATATTTAGTCTTGTGTGTATTAGAGTGTGTTTCACTCCTACTCAGAATTTATTGATTTCTCATTTCTGAAGCTGAAGGGATTTTTAACTATGAGATGCAGTGGAATTTTCTAGCGACATGCAATTCATAACAAATGTAGATAGAAATCTATTAAGCGTGTAGTTTAGCACTGACATACTTTTTTCTCCTTGTGTTTCTGTATACTGCTACAATTGTGAAAACCCTGTTTCTTTGACATCAATATAATTATAAGTAGAGTTGCTTTACTCATGATGGAAAAGTGAATTTCAGAGTCAAATCAAATTCATTACCCGTCAAAAGCGTGCTGATGCAAAGAAAGCTCTGAATAGTCTTCTTTACAATAGTGGATCCTCTAAATTTTCATTTGAGGTATGCTTTCCTAGATCTTTGATTATGTTGAGAAACTTTGTTCTTTGGCGTTGTTATTATATTAATAATTCCTTTTTATTTGTTACTGTCCCTGTGTTTCCTTAAAATTTTCTGGGTGAGGATTTGTGTGGTGAAAGTCTGGATTAGAAAGAGGGATGCACTGCAATTGCGTGAACAAGCTGGTTTTTTGGATTAAAACTTTTGCACTCTTTAGATCATACTTTCTATGAATTTATGAGAGTAATTTGATTACTTAAAACTAAAGAATTTCAATTTCCACCTACAAAATAAGAATTTGGAATTCTTCATACATCCCTTTCAAATCTATATTTCTTCTCATTATAGTCTTTCTTCACCTCAGCCTCAGTTGTGTCATCGTCGGGCCAGTTTTGGTTAAAACACCATCAATTAGCTCTAGGCCGGGGTGCCGGTGGCTCACTGTCGTTTTTTCAGTTGATGTTGGTAGGAGTTTGTTTTAAGTTGAAATCTATCATGACTTTTTTGTCACCATTTCTAAGTTTATATATGTCAGTGTTATATATGTCAGTGTTATTTCTCACTGACTTTAGTTAGATAGTTATAGTTTTCTTTGTTAACATTAGCAGTTTTTCTTTTTTGCTGATGTTAAACATATTTATCTACGTCAATCGAAATTATTTTTAATTGATGTTAGTCAAGGTTGTCTTTCAACTAACGTCGATTAGAATCCTATATAGAATCATTTATTGATCAAAGTTAATAAGGGTTTTCTTAAAAAACCATGGGGAATTGTTTTTCAACTAATGTTATTGATGTTGGTAGGAGTTAGTTTCTGGTTGATATTATTGAGATTGTTTATTCGTTGATGAAGGCATGAATATTTCTTGGTTGATGTTTATTAGGGTTTTTTGCACTAATGTTGGTGGGAGTATTTCTCGGTAGATGTTAGTTATATTTTTTCAGCTGAAGTTTATAATGGTTATCTTTTTATCAATGTCTACAAGGATTTTTTACTAACACCAATAGTATTATTTGGTGGTAATTAAAATACTTTATATAAAAAAATTAAAATTCAATAAGTTTGAACTGTCTTGTCCAAACAAATTATTTGAGAAACTAAACAATTTAAATGAAAGCAGTTCAGATTTAATGTGTTTGAATTGCTTAGAATTATAAAGTTCCCTATCCAAACATAATATAAAACTAATATACTATCCAGAAAGGTGTCAAATGTCAACATTTTATGATCTGTTTACCCTTGAAATTGAGTTTTGGTTATTTGATGGTGGGTATTTTTATGTTGATGTTCTATGAATTTTTGGAAGATTAACAAGGCCCATTACTCTAGTCGCTGTTAAAACTAGTTGAAACCTACATGTTGAGTATTGTTTTCATCAATTTTAATCCATTTTAGAAATAGAATAAGACCTCTTTCTCTAATATGCCACGAGGAGTTGCTGCCGAATTACTCTCTCCCTCTTTAGCTAACATCATAGTGAGGTTAAGGAATGAAATTACATTAATCAAGAAAGGCCACTCAATCTTTTTCATGCATTTCCAAGTTGCTTTTGCTTGTACTTAATACGTTACACTGTGTTCTATTTGTTATTATTACAATTGCTAACTGTCAACTTATGATGACAATGTTTTATGGCGTACATTCTTCTAGGACAAGTATGAAGGCCTAGGTAGGCCTTCTAATAAAGGTCAACCAAAGTCTGGTCAGCGGTCTGGTGGAAAGCCACAAAAGAAAACTAAACGTGAGTTCTTTTTCAGCTCAAGTTTATAGTGTATTCCGTCATTTCTTTTCAAATTTTCTCATCATTTCTTCCCCAACCCACCCTCAACTGCATGTCTGTTCTTGTTAGAGTTTCTTGTTCTAGTGATAAATTGACAGTCTGGTAGCAAATTATTCTGTGGGAAACACATAGAACATTGAGATTTTGAAATATTATATACACGTGTGGCAAAGGAATAGATTACTAAAACCTTTTATTATAAATTTTAATACTAAAAGCGAGCCCCTATTATTTCGTTGTCAAAGATTGTACTCCTATAATATGTCCTGTTTTCGGTTATATTTGTAATATTTCAGATCTCAGGAAATATATGGATTTCACTTAAGTATCCTTTTAATGAATTTTTTGTAGGAAAGTAAACTTTTCCAGCAATATTTGTTCGTTTAAAGTGCAGTTGTTATAGTTAAAAGTTGGCACTCTTAGTCATTACAATTTATTATTTGATCATTGCAGACTAGTAAACAATCTGATCAGACATTGAAGATGTTTTGCTTTGCCATCTGGGACTTCTTTGTGCACCTGTCTTTAAATTGACATTTGGTTTACTTTCCTTTCCACTGATCTCCACTATATATATTCAGGAAAAATCAGAAGAGAAAGTTTCTCTGAAGACTTTGATGGCCAACCTGAGCAAATATTCCATGCATCATACGGTAACAAGTGTTATACGTGGTCTTTTAACAATTGGAGCGGTTCTTTTGAACATTCTACATCGGAGGGGTTTGAATGGAGGGAACATTCAAATCGGACAAACAAGTGGAAAAATGAAAGTGATGTTGAGCAGGATGATGATGACTTATGTTGTGTGGGATCAAGTTCTGATCGAACTGTTCTAGGTCTGCCTCCAACAGGTCCATTAAAGATTGAAGATGTTAAAAATGCGTAAGTGCTTCAGGGCTTCTGCTCAGTGCAAGATCTTATACCGGCATAAAAGATAATGTACACACAATATAAACTGCTGATATCTGTTTATTTCCCTTGTAGTTTTCGTTTATCAGCTTTAAAATGGCATCCTGATAAGCATCAAGGCACTTCCCAGGTGAGTTTGAAATATTCTTTTGACCAAGTTGTATTATAAATACATATTAGACTCATGGAATTGACTATTGAGGATGCAAAATTCTGCATTAGCTACATACATGATCCATCCCGAACTACCATTTTTATATGGAGTCATCTTGATGATATACTTTGAGCACAAAAGTAGTTGCCGAGTACTGTGAAATTGGTATCATGTATGTATGCCATCTACAAATAAACAGCCATCTGTATTTCTGGTGGCTTTTATGGTGTACCTTCTCATGAAGGGTGCACCAGTAGTTCTAGTAGTATTTGCCATTGATCAAAATGACTCCTGCATCAAAGGTTAATACTCAGTTCAGTACTTATAATTTGTTAAACAGATTTTTTTAACTTGGTATTTATAAATGGTCTCCCAAAAAATGGAAATTGTTTACCAGCCCCTTCAAAATACAAGGAAAAATGGGAATGAACAAATGTGTGTGTTGGGTTGCTGAGAAATAGGTCTTGTGCATCTCTGTTTAGATTGTGGTAGAGGGGTGGTGCAACTACAGCTAACATTTTCCGGGGATGTGCTTTAGGATTCCCTAATCAGAAATTGTGCCCACTTGCAGAAAAAGGTTGGGAGTAGTGATTTTTGGTCAATCAACCAACTTCTCATGCCCTCGTTGGAAAGCTGCATTAGACATGAAAACGTAGTAGTTCATGTTTACTCGTTTTCCATCAATTTTGCGCAGCTATGATGGTCATTGGTTTTCAATGTTTGCAAAGGGACAAATGAAAATTGATTTCCATATATTTAGGATGAATGACAAATAAAATATAGGTTTTACTCTGTATTGTAAAAACTTATTTGTCATGTGTTCTTAAGGTGCTCCATAAAAGCAACCTTTCATTTTGTATCTTTTTGGTTATTATATGTGCTATCTGGTCTCATGCTTGCACTTTATCTTTATGTGATGGCAGGCCATGGCTGAAGAAAAATTCAAACTATGTGTCGATGCATACAAAACATTGTGCAATGCTCTCTCCCCATCATAGATGACCATATGGCTTGTTACACCTTCAAGTCAGTAAAGAAATCCATCACAATTGATCAATGTTGCACGATTAAATTTTATTCTTTTGTTTGCAATTTTGAATGTTACATAAAGGCACATTCTTACAGAAAGAAGTGAACGACTGTTCAGTCAGGGAAATTAATTTTTCGCTCCTACGGGGTGGTTTTTGAAATGCTTCGTTATATATTGCGATGTGATAAATGCAATGGAATCATTCTATTTTTTTTTTCTTTCTTTCATCAGGCTTACAGTTTCATGTGTATTTCTTTTATTTTTTAAATCTTACTTCCTCTGCTGCATTATATTTATTTCAATTTTGGAAGGGGGTGATCTTTTTCACCTGTCTTGTTAGATATTTAATAATTTTTTTATACCCTTATATGTTTTTCTAGTTTTGAATAATTTATATATATTGTTTCAGAAGTAGAGGGGAAATGGTAAAATAAGAAATTGCAGAGCTATTTTATGTATTTCTAATATTTCTAAGTTTGAGTAAAATAACCTTAAAATGATAAATGAAAAGAAACTGGAAGTATTTAATAGGAAACTGTTATGAATGGACCAGTTTAAGACTTTTGCAATAACTTTAGAAGTTTATTTAGAGTAAATTTTAATGGACTGATAATATAAAAAACTACCTAGATTGAATGTGAAGATTATATTCTATTTTCAATGAAATAAATATAGAACAGAATTTATGAATGAAGTCGCAACAGACTGACCAAACGTTATCTAAAGTGTGTCAATATGGAAAATGAAGTGATGGATAGCATTAAAATAAATAAAGTGGTTACTTATAAGAAATAAAAATTGAAATAAGAGAATCAGCAGAAAGTGGAAACAGAAAGATGGCATCGTCCATTGCTGGTTATCTTGCACTAGCTAGCCAAACGACAAGCACAAAAAAAGATATTTTGTATGGTGTTTGAAGGCAGAAAAGGATGCTGTTGAGAAAGTGGATCAGGACAACAAGGGGGTCCCTTTTTGCTATCTCCTACAACTCCATCATTGCGTGTTACACTAAAGCTAATTCTTCGTTTGTTGGGAGAAAAAGCCATTCTCAATTCGTGCCTTAATTTTTTGAGTAAAGTCCATTCCTTTAGTTGTTGTACTGTGAGATGGATGATGGACCAAGAAATATTCAAACTTGAGGTCCCAACAAGCAACCAGTTTGCATTTACGCAGATACTTGGACCTGTCATCCATAGACCCTTTCATGATGTAATCTATCCATAAGTACATCATGTTTGAACTCAATTCAAACACGAGTTTACATTGTGTGGACTTGTGCTCTCTCAGTTCAAAGCGGCAAGAATCTCTCCCACACAAGCTGATTCAATATCTTCGACCCTCTTTTTCACAAACACCATCTTGCTTGACACTTTCAAAGATGCATTCTTTTCATTTTTTCAAACACTAGATACATGAATAAGAATAGAATATACTCATAGGCTACTATAAAGATACAGGTACAGTAATAGAAAATGACTTTTGGTCTAAATAAAAGTAGAACAAGAAGAATTACACATGCATAAGGAACGATGAGAGATTGAAATGAGAATGGATTTGATTTCAGAGCAAACACTTGAGAGGAAATAACCAATTCCATCATTCAAATCATACAAAATCTATACCCAGAACCATAATTTGGCACATCTCTGTCAATCTCACTAAACTAATAAAAGAGCACCCTTGATTAAAAACACAAAAGAACAACAGAGGAAGAGATCATAAAAGCGTAGATCAAGATCAAGAACCCAAAATGAAGTGCCCAATTCCTCTTAAACTTTCCGAAGTAGCTCTCGGGGGGTTCCTGGTAGTGAATCTCGAACTCCTCATCGGCAACACCGTCGTAGTCAGCACCGTTGGCGGCGCCGAGCCTGATCTTGATCTCCCGGAGCTTCTCGGTGGCGAGGCCGAGGGTGAGCTTGTGGCAGCGGCGCTGGTACTTGAAGCCGTTGATGCAGCGGAGGGTCTGCGCGACGGAGACGTAGAAGATGAGGTGGGCGATGGAGAGCAGCGTGATGGGGATCCAGCAGTGGCGGCATTGGAGGCGCGAGGACTGGGACTGGGCGAGGAAGAGGAGAGCGAGGAAGATGAAGAAAATCTGGAAAAGCTTGTGAAGCTCCTTCTTCTGAAGGTCTATGGCCCGTTTCTTCTCCAGGGTCTTCTCGAAGTGAAGCTGGATTATGGTGTTCAGCGCCTGAAACGCTGTTTCTTTTGACACCGGTTGTTGTTGGTGGTTGCTGTGGTGGTGGTTGTGGCTGCTTTCGTAGTCTCCCATGGTTGCTAGCGGAGGAAGAAAAGGTGGGTCTCTCGGTGTTTCTCCCGACAAGAACGTTGGTACATCGTTTGTTGGGAGAGGTTATTATGCTTCCAACCCAAAACCAAAGGGTTAAAAGTTAAAACCTAGTCCTTCTCATTCTCACTCACTGTCACAGTAACTACCACTGTTCTTTGTTGGAACTAACTCTTTTACTTCTGCTCTTTTAAACTTATAACCTTCCTTTATATATTACCAACATAATATACTAAATGCTAACAACATGGTAGCAGTATTTTTTTTTATGTCATTCAATTTTTATAGTATTATTTAGGTGGTATTGTTGGAGATCTCGATACGTTTTTGTACTGGAATTGAAATGTTTGAAGGGTGAGAGGAGTTAGGAATGAACAGTGATGATGACAGTGTTTTTGAAGATGAAAGGTTTTAAGCAGTGAGAGAAGAGGGTAGGTATATGTAGGCATGGCTGCAACTAAGAAAAGATGGTGATGGCTAAATATCCGTGTTGTCCTAGCTACTACACTAACCTCTTTTTTTACCATAACTAATAAAGCTTAGTTTTTTAATTAATGAACTATGTTGCTTCTTAAGGAATTGTTTCCGTGGTCAACGTTTATCTCTTCAAACTTCATATCTGTCACAAATTTGTCACATTTTCAAATTATGAAAGCATCAGATTTATTTCCCAGAGTTTGGTTACGTAAATCAAAATTCTCTCTTTGTCACTTTACATCCTTCAAGTAATTTTTAAGACAAATAAATCAGTTTTATCTTTGAAATTAGAAAATGATGACCTATTTTTAAAAAGTTTCTAAAGGTTTAATGAAAAAAATAAATTGATTTAAAACTAAAAATGCTAACGATTTAATGATTTTTTTTTTATCAATAAATATTGATTGTTAGTATTTTGTAAGTGAAAATAGTTAAATTCATAATATCTCTTACCAAAATATTAGTGAAAAAAGTCAAATCCACTTCCTCCCCCACCTTTTCAAAATGTTTAGTGATAATATCGACCTATGTTCCGACAATAAAAATAAATTTAAGAACTTGTTGATATTTTTTAGTTTTAGGAATTAATGTAACAATATTTTCGTCTTAACTTGTTTTCTGAAATCAAACTGATAATTTTAAAAAATTTAATAAGAGTTCTCAGCGAAGATAAAAAAAAATTAAGGATTTAGTTTTCTATTGGTGTTTTTTTTTTTTTTTTAAAACAGTAAATTTGACTCAATTCTAAAACAGGAGCGAGTTAAAAATAATAATGCAATTTTTTTAGTAAAACAAGTAATGTGATGACTTAATCGCATGAACTAAAAATATTGTAAAGTGAATTTTGAACATAGAAAGATATAAATCATACATTAATTATATAATGAAGAGATTAACATGTAGTTACATTTTATTTAAAAATTAATTCTAACTAAAACAGTTTCATGTTTTCTTTTAATTTTATATTTTTTTAGTATTTAATACAAAAAAATAATCTTTAATAACATAAAATATTTTCTTTATCTAACAAGTATTTAAAAAAAATGTTATTAAAATATTAAAATATTAAATTGTTCATGAATTACTACACAATAATGATTCATATATAAGAAGACAAGGAAACTTTAGAGTTTTGTGTTTCAAACTCAGAAATTTCTCCCAGAGAGGAGAAACTGGTCTCTAAACAGAGTTATTTCTACAATGAATGATGATAAATTATTGTCGTACCATAAATTCATAAGTAATAATAGAGGACTGTTTTATTGACTTAATATACTCTATTTAAAAATATTAATTTATGTCAGAGTTATTTTTATACTTTATTATAATTATGGCAGACAATATCTTCATTTTAAATACTGTAACTTTTTCATGCTTTTTATTTTTCCAAATATATACTTCATCTTCAACAATCCACTCGCATTAATTAAGTCGATAACGATAGAAGACGATGGAGGGCCCACAAGAAGGGGACCCGGACAAAATGCATATAGGCCCACAAACATGAAGTTGAAAAGTGCAACCCAATGGAATTTGGGCTCAACAATTCCAAATTGGGTTGTATGTTTTCTTAATGTTACTTTTAAACCTTTTTAATACACACACTTTAGTACAATTATGCCACTTAAGTATTAAATCTTGTGTTAATCGGGTTTTCCATACATGGTAAACATGTAACTTAGTTCTCTCAAATTTTAATTGCATATGAGATAACACAATAGTATAATTTTAGTCCTTTTATAAACTAAGCATGCATGATGGGAATGGGTCTACCATGCCAACATAAGACAAGTCATTATATTTATGAATTTTTATTTTTATATAAAGTTTTATTCAATTTATCTGGCTTCCCAACTGGTTTTTACCATAGACAATTTCGGGCATAAATTAATGGAGGACCAAATATTTTTTTAATTTTAACAAATTAAAATCCCTTCTTTAAATGATTGTGCCAATAATGATATGTATACACATTGACATGATTTAATTGGCACCATGGTTCTTTTACTTTTTGTTTCATAATATACATATAGACATTAAGGCCAAAAGTTCTCAGAATATA
>Ga0209589_1007837_pt1 | contig 16950 bp, 10 predicted proteins | sample CowpeawhiteBW_FD_187525 | JGI IMG/M metagenome (GOLD analysis project Ga0209589, IMG submission 187525) | Root nodule microbial communities of legume samples collected from California USA - Cow pea white BW (SPAdes) (version 2) | ecosystem: Host-associated > Plants > Roots > Nodule | place: USA...
AAAAAAGAGTAAAATAAAAAAAAAAAGGAAGAAATATATATATATATATATATATATATATATATATATATATATATGAATTTATTTGAGTGCAAGACAATGGCACGTGACATTAATTATAACATGTGACACTACTCTCTCACCTGATACACCCTATTGTGTGACATTGACATTGTCACATGTTACACCAGGGGACTTGATCCGTAACAACAAAAATTTTGCAAAATAAATTAAAAAGAAATATAAAAAATTACGAATTGACACATAACACTAATTTTAACTTATCTTAGTGTTGTTTGTAATCTTCTTTTAGAAAAATTTCTAATTAAGTCATATTTTCAAAATTGAAATTCAATTGAAAAAAAAAACTAAAATTAAAACTCAATTAAAACAAAAAATTAAGTGGGAACTCACTTAAAATTTTTCAACCAAAGTGAAAACTATAAGAGGAATTAAATCTACTTTTAATAAAATATTATTTAAATTTGTCTATCCATTTTTTTTTCTTCGTATATTAAAGTAATACTCTTATGAAAAAGTTAAGACTATTTGATAATTTTGTTTAGAAAGTTGATCATTTACAATTTTTCTTACTATATGTAAAAAAAAAAATGCCACCACTATTAGAGTGAAGTCTTTTTTTGTGTAGTTGGATGGTATATGTCATATTCAGTGTCCACCACATTGTACTTATTATAATATAAAAAATATATAAACATCAGACGCGCAGTTTAGAAGAGCGTGGGGCTGTAATAAGTCTATGAAGAAAAGAAAACTCATGGTTTATTAGGCATGGGTTTAAAATGTTTATGGTTATGTTTGGATGAATTAATTCTGTTATACGGAATATGTTTGGATAAAGCAATTAGAAAATAATTCAAATTTAAAATTTTTTGAAATATATTTTAAATAAATAAAATAAAAGAATTTCAAATATCCTAAAAACATAAGAAAATTAAAATTTTATTCATTCTTTATTTCATCATCATTCAATTTATGAAGGTCAAGTTAGTATAGGATAAGAGTAAGACAAGTTGATCTGAAACGAAAGTTAAATCGAGTTGACTATAAACAAAGGTTGAGTCGAATCAATTCAAACCTATGGTCAATCTAAGTTGGCCTCCGTCAATTTGATATGGTGGTTTGTGTGAACCAAAGTTTATCCAACCAAATTAATTCAAATGATAATCACACCACACTTCACAATGAATTTTAAACAACTAACTTATCTTAGAAATCTATTTCTCACAATTGCTCCTTAGAACTCTATTTTTCACAAGATGACCTAATTAGACAAAGAAAACCTGATTATAAATCTAAATATATAACCATGATCATAAAGTAACAAATACTTACTTTAAACACATTTGAGTTACATGCATTGGAGTATAGTACATATACAATTCAAAGAGTTAAAACTACCTCAAAAGGGATAAAAATTGAACTTATTTAGTTTTTCATTTTGATCATATGGATATATAGAGTGCTTGACGAGGAGTAATCTATGGTTCTGTTTCGGTCTAGGAATGCTATCTAAACCAAAACAGTAATTCTTTTCTTCTCTACTGTCGATCCCCCTAATGGTACTGGAATCCACCTTTTAAGCATTTTCGTTTAGCCCTGTTCTCCTTAATTTTCTCCTAAAAATCAGTCCACGTTCTCCTAAAATCTAGTCATCCAGTACTCGATCTTTACGCATCAGTTTTTAACAGATTCTTTTATCAGTTTCTTTTTTATGGGCTTACGGATCATATCATTAATGGGCCTGTATTAATCGCATGTTGAAAATGCTCGAGGCTTCATCGGGTCCGACCTGTTTTGATCGTTCCGAACTACTCTGATGTGGTACCTCGGTTGCCTCGGTCCCGATAACGATACACAGCCCTCCAACCTTATTTTGGGCTAGCACAACATAAGGTTGCTCGCTTCCTCAGATGTGAAAAAAGCGAATCGCTGCTTCCTGTTAATGAAGTGACGTATCGTGCTTGCATTTATTACTCCTTACCTACCAAGACACGTGTTCAGCCATCGAGTGCTCCAACTCCTTTTGTCAGTTTTTAATCAAATGGCTGAAATGTAAACCCTAAACAACCGTTCCAATTTCTTTTACTTGTGTTTCTTCTTCCTCTTCGACTTCTCGTATCTACGTCGCTCTTTTGCTTGGCTTTTCTCCAGAAACGTGCCTTCTCCCTTGCTGTTCCAGGTATGTTGCTTGTACTTTTTTCTCAACTTTGTCTGTCATTCCTGGTGATTATTGTTCGTATTGCTTCTTCCTGTAAACGTTTTAATTCTAAGAATGTGAGCCTCGAAGTAAGATTGGGTTTTTAATGGTCTATTTATTTTCAGATTTTCCTGTTCGTTCTCGTTCATCCCTGTTTTGAGCATTAGAACCTTTAGGGTATTTAACTTTTGACCAAAATGACTTCTTATGATATCCAATACCCTTGGGCTCCTTTAGACCTTAAGCAGGAATGTACTGGTTTTTGTACTGAGAAAAGAGTTCAAGCTTTTAGGGAAAAACAAGCTTTGTGTAAGGAAGATGAGAATGACGTTATTGTAGGGGTATGCGAACTCGATGAACCTGTCTGTAGAGATGGTACGCTCCCTCCTCGAGAAACCTTTACTTTCATATATGCTACCCTTTTTGAGAGATTAGGTTTCCGACTTCCCTTTAATAATTTTGAAAAGGGATTAATGACTACTTTGAATGTAGCTCCTGCACAGTTGCACCCAAACAGTTGGGCATTCATACGAGCTTTCCATATCTTATGTAAGGGTCTCGGTATCCAACCCACTCCTGCTATGTTTCTGTACTTTTTTGAGTTAAAGAGTGGCTCGTCCCGATCAGTTTGGTACTCCTTGAGTGGAGCAGGGGGTAGAGGTTTGCTCACCCTATACCAGTCGTCCTATAAAGGTTTTAGGGGAGCTTTCGTAAAAATCCTAGCCCCAGAACACAATCCTACTTTATTAGAGGGATTTCCTTTGTATTGGACAAAATCTCTTGTGCTAAAGAGAGCTCGCCCCTTTGAAGAGCTAGATCCGGCGGATCAGAGAGGTTGTGCAGAACTGGAGGGTCTAGAGGTCATTTTCAACATCCGTAAGATCTTAGACCTCGAATATCGAGAAGTAGACTTAAAACTATTCATTGGTATATACTTTAACCCTGTTTGTGTGTTTTTATTAATTATCTTCTATTAATTTCGCTAATTCTAGTTATTTTTATAATGTTTTGCTAGAGAGACAAATGGCCCTGTCTCAGAAGGATTTACTTAGACGAATCAAGCTTAAGGGAAAACCAAAGGAGCAGGTCTCTCGGTCTCAAGCCCAATCTTCCAAAATCGTCATTGATAGCGATCCTGAGACGACCCAAAGTGACTCTCAGTTAAAGAAAAGAAAACGAAGCCAAGGTGATCATGATGGGGAGATTTCCGAGTCTATTAACCGCGTGCCGACCGTCGATGGGACTGGGACCAGTACTCTTGTTGTTTCGGGATCAAGGAAAAGCTTCTGGGATGAGGACTTCGAACATCTTGCTCATGGGCGAGCTCATAACTTCTTCGCGACTGATAACACCATGCTTTCTGGCAAGAGCGTTGCGTCGGCTCGTGAGGAGGTGTTACGATGCCTACATCAGGCCGAGGCATCTACCATTTTCCTAATTGATCGTATGGAAGCATTAGAGTTAAATGAGTTTGTGCTAACAGACGATCTTGACAAAGCGAAGAAAGATGCCGTGCGACTCCGATCTGATGTGGCTGAACTCGCCAACGTTCAAAAAACTCTAGAACAAAAGGAGCTTGAGCTAACTTCTTTGCAGAAAAAACTGGACGAGTTAATGCCCTTGAAGACAAAACTCGAAGAGCTAACACCTAAAGTTGAGGTTTACGAGACTCAAATACAAGAGTTGACAACAAAGTGCCAGAATTTAGAGAATGAGAAAGAGGAGCTCGCTGATCAGCTTTGCTCCACTTTGAATCAAGGTTTTCAACTAGCCCTGGATCAAGTAAAAATACTCTGCCCTGATGCTGATACCTCTCTCGCGAGTATTACGAAGGAAGTTATAGAGGGTCAATTAGTAGAGATAGGTGATGAGTGAAGTAGAGATATGTAATAGGTTTCCTTTTTTGAAAAACCTTTTGCTTGTCGTACCTGAATATTTTGGTTTATGAAATCTGATGCGTTACTTAAATGTATGGCTAAGCTATAGAACTTTATATGCATTTATAATATGTTAGTATGTAAAAAAGGAATCGTTTGGTAAAGTACCTGGATCATGATCGAATGCTTGCCTTGTGTCTTCAGTATGCTGGAGGGATCGTTAGGGCAAAATAACTTGCTATTTTGATAATTTCGGATATACGTTTGGGATCGGACCGAGTACAAAGCTTGCAACGTACTAAGGTTATTTCCAGCGCGTAGCTAGGTCAATCCGAACAAGGAGCCCTCAGCGTACTGAGGTTTTATCTAGCGCGTAGCTAGGTCGGACCGAATAAGGTGCCCTCAGCGTACTGAGGTTTTATCCAGCGCGTAGCTAGGTCGGACCGAATAAGGAGCCCTCAGCGTACTGAGGTTTTATCTAGCGCGTAGCTAGGTCGGACCGAATAAGGTGCCCTCAGCGTACTGAGGTTTTATCTAGCGCGTAGCTAGGTCGGACCGAATAAGGAGCCCTCAACGTACTGAGGTTTTATCTAGCGTGTAGCTAGGTCAGACCGAAGATTCGTACAGACGCATCATGTAAAAAACCCACCTCGTTAAAAAACCCTCCCTATTTATGGAAGGGAAAAAGAGTGTGGGACCCACCTCATAAAAAAGAGAGTGTGGGATTTTATTTATAGAAAAAATTTGCAAAGAATAGGAAAGTAATAATGTATACAAGAGATGTTTAACTAAAATAGAACCGTAAATTGGCTGCGTTCCAAGTCCTGGGAATTATCGTCCCGTCCAGCGTTTCGAGCTTGTACGCTCCACCCAAAAGAACTTTCTGTATACGAAATGGCCCAACCCATTTGGGTGATAGTTTATCCTCTAACTCGGCGGCGTGAGCCTTCCTAAGCACCAAGTCATTTTCTTTGAAATTGCGGGGTCGTACTTTGGTCTGGTATCGTCGTTCCACTCTTCTCCTGGTGGCTTCGCTAGTGATCCGAGCTAATTCACGAACTTCTTCCAGCACATCGAGATTTCCGTGAATGCTCTGGTAGTCGGCCTCTGGAGGAACCCTTTCTCTTGTTGGATTTCCGAGCTCTATAGGAAGGAGAGCGTCAGTTCCATATACCAGATTAAAAGGAGTCTCATGTGTTGTTGTCTGAGGAGTCGTGTGATATGCCCATAAAATTTGAGGTATTTCTTCTGGCCAGGAGGTTCTTGCCGAGCTTATTCTTCGTTTGAGTGCTTTTAAAATAACTTTATTGGCCGCCTCGGTTTGACCGTTAGTCTGGGGATGCTCTACAGATGAGAATCTTTGTTTGATCCCTACTTCGTTGCACAATTTTCTGACTTGGGAGCTCGTAAATTGAGTTCCGTTATCTGATATAAGATGGTGAGGTCTGCCGAATCAACATATTATGTTTTTCCAGATAAATTTGGCGATTTTTGAGGCCGAGATAGAAGCAACTGGTTCTGCTTCGATCCATTTCGTCATATACTCAATAGCCACCACCAAAAATTTCATCTGCCGAGCCGCTAGCGGGAATGGCCCTAATATATCAATACCCCAGGTGTGGAATGGCCACGGAACATTGATGGAATGCAGGACCTCGGGCGGAGCGTGGTGTAGGTTAGAGTGTCTCTGACACTGGTCACACTTTTGCACATACTCAACACAATCCTTCTTCATTGTGGGCCAAAAATAACCGGCTCGGAGCGCACGTAACATGAGGGCTCGTCCACCGATGTGACTTCCGCATATTCCCTCATGAAGTTCGACTAGAATCCTCTTGGCTTCTTTCTCATTAACACAAGTTAAAATGGGTCGGGAAAACCCAAGTCGGAAAAGATGACCATCCAGCAGGGTGTATCTAGAAGAACTCCTTTTTACGCGATTAGCCTCTGTTGCGTCTGAAGGTAATACTCCGTCGGCGAGGTAGGTTTTGATGGGAGTCATCCAGGTTTCCGAGCTGTTATTTCCCTGAGAAGTCATGACTACGACGCCGTCTGCACGACTTATGCGCGGGGTGCTTAGTGTTTCCCGAATGACCGATTTCTGGTGGCCCGGTTTGGTGCAACTGGCTAGTTTAGATAGGAGATCTGCTCGGTTATTGTCTTCTCGAGGAACATGTATTAATTCAAAAGTGGTAAAGGCTGTAGCCAAAGATTTTACGTACTCTAGATACCGTGCCAACTGGGGATCTCGTGCTGCGAAATCACCGTTGACCTGTCCAGTCACCAATAAGGAATCGCTCCGAGCAATGAGATGGCAAATTCCCATTTCCTTGGCTAACAACATTCCTGCGGCTAGGGCTTCATACTCCGCTTGATTATTGCTGGTTTTGAAAGAGAATTTCAGGGATTGCTCCACTAGCACTCCCCCAGGTCCTTCTAGGATGACTCCTGCTCCACTTCCCCGTTGATTAGAAGAACCATCTACTGATAAGAGCCATTTTGCAGCTACCATGTCTCTCTTGTTGGTGTCACAGTCATCGCTACCGATTGAAGGCAAAGTCAGTTCTGCCAGGAAGTCTGCCAACACTTGTGCTTTAATGGGCCCCCTCGGTTCGTACGTGATGTCGTACTCTCCCAATTCTAAAGCCCATTTGACTAGACGACCTGTCATATCCAATTTTTTGAGGACCTGCTTGATAGGAAGGTCCGTTTTCAGTATCACTTGAAAGCGTTGGAAATAAGGTCAGAGTTTTCGTGCAGTGATGACAATTGATAAAGCTGCTTTCTCCAAGGTTGGATATCTCTTTTCTGCACCTCGTAGTAACCGGCTGACGAAGTATATGGGCCTTTGCGCGCCCTCTTTTTCCTGCACCAGGACCGAGCTGATCGCATGCTCGGTTACAGTTATATACATTTGTAACGGCACTCCAACCTCGGGCCGACTGAGTACTGGAGGACGACTTAGATATTCCTTCAGCTCTGTGAAGGCCTGTTCACAATCAGGTGTCCACTGAAACTTGTTGTTCTTTTGCAAACATTGGAAGTAGGGATGTCCCTTGTCACCACTTTTCGCTAAGAACCGTGCCAGTGCCGCCATTCTTCCCGTTAACTGTTGCACCTCACGTATACAGCTTGGACTTTTCATGTTGATTATCGCCATGCATTTATCGGGATTAGCCTCTATTCCTCTTTCGGTTAGCATAAAACCTAGAAATTTGCCAGCTTTGACACCAAAAACGCATTTTTCCGGGTTTAGGCGTAATTGGTATTTGTTGATAGTATCAAATAATTCTTGGAGATCGTCCGCGTGATTATTTCCGCTGACTGAGGTGACCACCATGTCATCTACGTAGGCTTCTACGTTGCGCCCGAGCATAGGTTGTAGAATTCTATCCATCATTCTTTGATATGTTGCACCAGCGTTTTTGAGTCCAAAAGGCATGACCCGATAACAAAAATTTGCCTTCGTTCCCATGAAAGCCGTTTTATCCTCGTCCTCCGAGTGCATTCGGATTTGATTGTATCCAGAGTATGCGTCCATGAAGCTTAACAATCCACAACCCGATACTCTATCCACCAAAGAGTCTATGTTGGGCAGTGGGTAGGAGTCTTTAGGACATGCAGCATTCAAGTCCGTGAAATCGACGCACATTCGCCATTTTCCGTTAGCCTTTTTCACCATTACTACGTTGGCCAACCACTCGGGATATTGGATCTCCTTGATGTGTCCTGCCTCTTGTAATTTCACAATCTCCTCCGCAGCGGCCTTCGCTTTTTCTTCGTTTAGCCTTCTGCGTCTTTGTATTTTCGCCTTACTTTTGGGATTTACATTCAAGCGATGGCAAATGACATCCGGGCTGATTCCTGGCATGTCTCTAGCAGTCCATGCGAACGATGCGAGATTGGATCGTAAAACCCGACAGAGATCGGCTTCGATGCTCGGATCCATTCCCGAGCCTATTTCCACCTTCCTTCCTAAAGAGATTTCTATCTCCTTTAAGTCTCCGACAGGTTTTGGACCACGACGTTCATCCGTTGACCTCGGGTCTATCTCCTCCTGCTTGGTTTCACCGTGAACGGGAGCGGCCTGGGCCAAAGTGTAGGTCCTTCGGGTACGTAAGCTATTTTCGTAACACTTGCGGGCAACCTCCTGGTCAACCTTCATGGTGACGACTTTTCCTTCTGTTGGAAATTTCATTTTCATGTGACTGGTGGAGACGACCGCCCCCAATTTATTTAAGGACGGTCTTCCTAGCAACAAGTTATAGGAAGAGGGCGCATTTACGACCAGGTACCGAATCACGATGGTCTTTGCTGCCTGATCGTCTGAAAAGGTCGTCCTTAAGTCTACATGGCCGCGGACTTCAACTTGCTCTCCCGAGAAACCCACTAAGACCCCATCGAATGGTTGTAGCTGATCGCGTGGTACTTGTAGACCTATGAACGCGTCCCAGAACATCACATCTGCTGAACTTCCTTGATCGATGAGAACTCGATGGACATTTCGTCCCATCATGACGACTGATAAAACTACCGGGTCATCTTCATGGGGGTAGACGTCCCTCATATCTTCCCATGTGAAAGTGAGGGTCGGTACCGAACTTGGTGCTGCTAAAGTGGCTGTCGTCATGATACTTCGGGCGTATCGCTTTCTTGATGACTTGGTCGGTCCGCCACCTGCGAAGCCCCCTGCGATAGTATTGAAGTCTCCGAGGATCGGTATCTCGTGTGATTCTCCCGTTTGTTTTTGGTGTTGCGGTCGCTCAGTCTCCGCTCGTGGGCTCTCCTGGCTTACATACCTTTGGATCATCCCTCTGCGCGCAAGACTAGCTAGCTGTCCTGTTAGAGGATAACATCCTTCGGTATCGTGGCCATGAGTTTTGTGAAATTCACACCAAGCTGATGTATCCTTTCCTAACAATCTCCCTGTTTCTAAAGGAAATCGTAGGTACCGTGCAACTTCATCATCTTTGATTATCTGGACTTTAGGTTTTACCAGGGTCAGACAGATTGGCTTGATCAACTTCCTCTGGGGCGGTCTCTGGGTGGAGTAAGGGGTGAATTTGTGATTGGCCTTCTTATGGGGTGAAAAAGCCCCCATTACCTGTCGCCTGGTGTCCCTACCCTTATAGTCTGGGTTAGGGCGTTTTTCATCCGCTCTTTTCCGTTGCATGGCTTCCTCGGTTTCGATGTAAATAGCGGCTCGGCTTCTCACCTCAGCTAACGTCACGGCCGGTAGTCTGATTAAGGACTCGCTGAAGGAGTTTGCTCTCAATCCTTTAACAAAAGCTCCTACCAGCATCTCTTCACTGGGATTAATGAGCCCCATACTTATGTCGCAAAAACGATTGAGGAATTGCTTTAGTGATTCCTCTGGGCGTTGTTTTATGTCGAACATATCAGCAATCTGTAACTGCTTAGGTCGGTAGACAGCAAATCGCTCCATAAACACCTGGGAGAATGCGGCGAACGATGCTATGGAAGCTGCGGGGAGTTTGCTGAACCACTTGAGAGCGGTTCCGGTGAGTGTTCCCACGAACATTTTGCAACGAATAGCGTCGCTTCCTCCTGAGATCAGCATTTGAGCTCGGAATGCCTTCAGATGGGCTTCGGGATCGCCTTCGCCAAAGAACGGTGGGATTTTCGGAATAATGAAATGTGGAGGGATCATCTCGTCCATGATTCCTCGTATGAATGGATGTCCCTCTTCTTGAATCGCACTTCTGTTTGTAAGACCACGATCATGAAAATGATCGCGATCTCTCATCCATGTCCTCAGCTCCTCGTTGCTCCGACGCAACTGCTCCTGTTGTCGTAGCGATTCTTCTAAGCGTTGGCGAGATTCTGATGCCTCTTTCCGCAGACGTTCGCTTTCTGCTTCTACTTCCGCTCGTCGTGTTGTTTCGCGTTCCTGCCAACGTGTTTGCTCGTCGTTCGCTTGCTTCCGTATTACCTCATTCTCTTGTCGTAGATTTTCTATAAGCTGCATTATCTGTTCCATCGTAGGAGGGTCACCCCCCCATTGTTTCCTGCTGTTGATGTGATTGCCATTCGGATTTTTAGTGGACAGGGATACTAGTTTTACCTGCCCCACGGTGGGCGCCAATGTTTCGGTCTAGGAATGTTATCTAAACCAAAACAGTAATTCTTTTCTTCTCTACTGTCGATCCCCCTAATGGTACTGGAATCCACCTTTTAAGCATTTTCGTTTAGCCCTGTTCTCCTTAATTTTCTCCTAAAAATCAGTCCACGTTCTCCTAAAATCTAGTCATCCAGTACTCGATCTTTACGCATCAGTTTTTAACAGATTCTTTTATCAGTTTCTTTTTTATGGGCTTACGGATCATATCATTAATGGGCCTGTATTAATCGCATGTTGAAAATGCTCGAGGCTTCATCGGGTCCGACCTGTTTTGATCGTTCCGAACTACTCTGATGTGGTACCTCGGTTGCCTCGGTCCCGATAACGATACAGGTTCCTAATCTTTAAATGGATGAAGATTAAAATTACAAACCTAAAGATATGGAAGCGAGAAGTTTAAAGAGAAAGTATAGAAAGATAGTGATTTTTATAAAAAGTGAACACTTGTTTATAAACCTTAATATTTTATTATTAAAATATTAGTGTCATATTTTTAAAAAAGAAAATTATGTTTTGACAAAGTTTTATTAACAGACTTTTGACAAAGTACATCTGGTAACACTTTAATGAATGAAATAAAGGTTTGATATAACTTGAAAAGAGAAAAAAAAATGATTAGTGTGTATTAAAAAGCAAACTTTGTTAAAAAAAAGTTTGTCAAAGGATCATAATCCTTCTAAAAATCATCATCATTAAACCATTTTTTCGATTCTCACATAACCGAATCTTACAAGTATGACATGTAAGTTAAATTTATTTTTGAAAAATATATTATTTAAAAAAATAATTATAACACATTAATAATAAAAAATTAATGATAAAAAAATAATACAAAGAGAGAAAAAAAATCAACAAATAATGATCTTAAATCAATATACAAAATGTCGCCCGGTAATAATTTGTAATTGTTTTTCACAATTTAGATGTCTCCTAACATATATGGAAGTTATCATTCCCAGCTCTGAAGCTTACACAGGTCTCATTCCCGGGTTAAGTTGGTGGGCCACACTACACTTTGACCTGTTGCTTCTTCGGTTGGATTTTGATGTTATCAATGGTAGTTATCCATATGATTAATTAGTACTTCACTATCACTTTTAAAATCAATGCCATACACAGAATCTTGCCTTATTGAAACCTTATTCAACTTTTTCGACCGAGTTGAAGTTGCTATACACAAACAGTTTTTACTGAATTGATTTTCCTAAGATAAGATGAGATGGTGAGCAGTTAGTTGGTGGAAAGAAACTTGCATACCACAGCAACATGCGAATACAGACAACAGTTTCTCAGAAGAATACAAGAAGAGAGCGAGAAATGCATCAGTAATGATACACTTGCAAAACCGAATCCAAGACGTAACAAAAAGTGAATTTATCGAAATAAATAAATATATATAACAAAAAAAAAACAACAGAAAACAGCTGAGCTCCATGTATGATAGATGCATAATCCACCCAGAGCTACAAGCTGATTCCAGAAAAGCTTATATATTTATTTATTCAGCAATGGTGGCTCACAACAAAGATAAAACAGCACCATCAAAATTTATGTTGTGAAGAACCTGGGGAGGGACCTGTCTGTCTCCCTTTACGCAACCCAATAAAATAGTACACATGTGTCCACATGCAGCAGCACTGGATCACTGCAATGGTGATTAATCAATGGTGTGTGAGACCAAATCCTTAGCCTCCACAAAGGTCCCATGAAACCCATAGGGCACTCGGGTTGGCAGAAGCACAGTAGCCTCCAATTTCAAGTCCACGCCATTCAAAATCTGCAGCTCAGACTGCCATCTCATCTCATCATGCACAAAAGCCATAATGTACCCTTCATCTTCGTTTTCTCCGCCGCCTGTGCCCAAAAAGAATGGCTCTCCGCCAAACCTTCTCTCTCCGTACACGTGCTTCCTCACCTCCCCACTCACCAGGTCCACCTTCGCCAAACCGGACACCTTCGGCCACGGTTCGGCAATAGCCATGTACGCGAACCGGGTTTTCCTCCCCAGCCGCTTCCGGTTCACCATCCCAACTTCCAGGTTCATGTCGGGAACCAGAACTCTGCGCCTCGAGACGCCTGTTCTCAGATTCAGCCTTATTTCGGTTAAGATGGCCCTCAGATTTTCCTCGCTATCGTTGAAGACCGAATCCGGGGGGGTCATGCATGACCCGATTATCACCACCTCCTCTGTGTCGCGTTCCTCCCACGCATTCACCAGGTGGAAGCAGAACGTGTTCGGCGACTCCACCCACAAGATGCTCGACGCGTCTGTGGCGTGCTTTGGGAGCACGCCGAACCGCGATGTCTTGTTGCCATCGTACATAACCGGTGAACCTCCGTTTAACATTTGGCTCAGCTTGAACACCACCTGTTGGTCGGGGATTACCACGAAATTCTCCGTGATCGCAAAGTCGTGCGCCATCGTCGGAATGTCGAGGCGGATTTCGACGTCTGGTGACTTCACCTCCTTCGCCGAGAAATTAAAGTACCTGAGGCAGGGACTGGTAATGTCGTAGCTCAGAGAGAAAAGCTCGCCGGAGATAGGATCGATCTTCGGGTGCGCGATCATAGAGGAATCCAGTTGGTCCTGGAAGCTGTAACGACCGACTGTTTGGAGGTCGCCGGAGGCGGTTATTCGAAGCTCGTAGGGTAGATCGTCTTCGGACATGGCGAGGAGTTTTCCGTTGAAGAAAACGAGGCCAGCGTTGGCGGCGCCGGCGCCGCGGCGGTGGTCGACGATGCCGCACAGGCCTCGCGCGTAGAAGAGAAGAAGCCTGGCGATGCCGGAAATGCCATGGAGTTGGCCGATTGCTTTGGGGAACACTGGTTTTCCCAGTTGGCGCTCTTGCATGAGTCTCTGAGTTCGGGTGAAGCGGCATGCGTAGCTTACAGCGCCGTCATTGATTTTAACGGCGTGGACCATGCCGTCGCCGTCGAAGAGGTGGTGTCCGGACTCGGGCTGGAACAATGGGTTGGCGCCGTTACGAAGATAGACGCCATTAATGGCCTCGGGGATTGTGCCGATGACAGGTAAGGAATGTTGGACTGGGTGTTCAGGGACGGGGGCGTAGTTTCCGGCGAGTTGGACGCGTGGGTCCGTGGTTTTGGAGAGAGGTTGTTGAAGCTCGCGTGCAAGCAACGCGCTCTCGAATATGTCTAGGGCCATTGCTGCGGCTTTTTGGAATGGGTTCCACTGAGTCCTTTTGGGAGAGTCTGTCGTCAGCGCAGGGATGGGGGCTTCTTCGGTAATTCGAGATTTGTCTTGGGGTTGTTTTGGGAAATTGATGACTGAGGGAGATTGTACAGCACAATCTACCACCTTTCTAATGGGCCTCTTCTGAATCCTTGTGCTGAAGCCCAAATCTGTTGTTGGGGAGGAATAAGAGGAGAGTGAAGGTTTGGCACAAGAGGAAGAGTTCAGTGTGATCATCATGATGATGATGATGACGACGACGATGGAGATTGTGGCGTGTTTCAAGAGCTTTTTTTATGAACAAGACAAGGAAAAGTAATGAAAGAGACTGAAAGTAAATAGGAATTTTAGGGAAGAAGGGTGGGGAAATTGCATACATATAGAGAGAGTGTGAAAGAGGGAAAACAAAAAGAAAACATCTCTTATTTTATTGGTTTAATTAGTCCGATGGTATTTTGTGTGTCAGTTTGTTATCTACTTTTAAAAAAATGTCGGAATCCCAACTTTTATCTTTATTTATAAATTTTACCACTAAATTTTAATATAGATATCAATTATTAATTTTGTAAGTCATTTTAAACATCAATACAGTCAGTGTCATTAATAACTTTTTACTGAAAGAAAACTAATTGAGATATCTTTTCAAAAGTTGAGACTCAATTAACACAATTTAAAAAACAAGTATCAAACTGACACATTCGAACCAAAGTGGATATCATCCGACTAATCAAACTTATTTTATTTTAAAATCTGCTGTGTTACAAGGAAAATAAAATAAAATAAATTATCATTTAAAAAATAATAAATGAATTAAATGATTATATAAGTGAGTATTTTTTATTTTTAAATGATTAAATATTTTTTTGTACTTAAAAATAATCTTTAACGTTTGGTCGGGGGCAGGGTAATTCAGCTTGGGATTGCTTCCTGCCATCCGCTCCAAGAACAGTCCTCAATTTGAATTCTACTTCTACAGTTTTTCTTTTTCTTTTTAAATTATGGACTATTTATAACGTCATTATGTGTTAAATATATATAAATATATATATATATATATATATGTATATATATATATATGTATTATTTTTAGCTTTATCAAAATTAGATTAAAAAAATATGAACTATTCATATTATATGATTACAATTAATAAAAAATATATTTTTATGAGTTATTTTATGTAACCTTTTTATAAGTTTAATATGAATTTTCATGATAATTTTATTTAAATAGTTATGATATTAATTCATTTTTAAGTTATACTTTTATTGTTATTATAAAAGAATTAGCACTCATACACGTATACATATAATCTAGCACTAGATAGTAATTTTTTTTATCAACATTGGCTTTCTAATCACTATATAGTATTATTAAAATATATTCATAAACCCGTTTTTTGCTTAAAAGCAGGTCATCATGGAGTAAGAATAAAACACAAAGCATAAGAAAAATTAAAAATTGAAATTTAAAGGCGGGTCATATAGAAAGAATAAAACATGAAGTACAAGGAAAATAAAAATAATAAAGAAACATATTAAAGGATGAAATTTGTTTAAGTTAAAATGGGACAACCTGTCAAAAGAATAAATATTAAGAATAAGGAAATTCAAAATAAAATCAATTCATTAAATGAGCATAAATCATAGAGTGCTAATTTAACACAAAAACATATTAGTTATTATATGTATTAAATCATATATATGTAATTAATATTGTATTAAATGTAATTAATATTTGTATGCATAAAATTAATTAACTATTATTTAATTTTTAATTAGTGCTCTTTCAAAAATTTCTTTGTATGAAATTTGTAACGGCAAGGATTTCATTATGGAAATAGTATAGTAAATATTTATAGATGTAAAGTAAATAACTTTCTCTCTTATTTTATGTATATAAAAAAACTTAATTAAGGTAAATTTTGCTATAAATTTGGGTATTTTAATTAAATTTTTATTAAGAAAGTTATTTATTGAGTATTCAAAATTTTATATATTTCAATTGATTCTCTTTTTATTAATCATTAAATAGGTTAGTAAATTTTATCTTGTCATGTAGTCTGTTTTTAGCCGTTTTCACATGTTAGTCAATAGATATAAGACATCATAGTTAACACAAAACAATGTTGTGGTTAATAAAAAAAGACTACTCACTTTTATTGCTTTGATTAAAAACATGTTTGATGATAAGTGTGGTCCCATCAATTGTAGTCATAAAGACATTTTCTTTGTCATGGTAGGTGATGACAGGGCGGATGTTCTTGGAGGTAGAGAGTGTCATGAAAATTTATTAAAAAAATTAATTTAAAAAATAATATATTTTAGGAATTAATGAAAATTAAATTATGTATTTTTTATTTCTTTTATAAAATAAAATATTTAATGTTAATAGATAATAAAGAATAAAAATATTTAGATTTAATTTCTTTTTTGGTCTCTATTTTTATAAAAAGTTAACTAAAATATCAAACTATATTAGTTTTTCAAAAAATCGAGACTAAATTGAGACTAAAAAAATTGGAGAACCAATTTAATATTTTTAAATGAAAATATTAATCAAAAGAATAATTAAACCAAATATTTAATAAGATAATTTTTATTTTTCTTCTTATTGTCTTTTTAGTTTTTTCACAAATTGTAATCATCTCTCACTCTCATGGTTTCTTTTTGTTTTTTGGATGAAAAAAATAGTTAGACACAAACTCATTATTTTTGTTTCATTTCTCATTTATCCTCTTCCTTTCTTGTCTCTTGTCTCACTTGATAATGAAAACTATTTTTTATCTCATTAGTTTTTTGTCTATTCATTTTTTTATGAATATAGAAAAAAAATAATGTATCATGTGTTTTTCATAATCGATTTTTAATTGTGACTTCTATAATATATTTTCTTTTAATAATTATGTGTCTCAATTTTTTATTAGATTATAATAAAATATTTTTTAATATTATTTACAAAAAAGATATTAATAAAGAATAAAAGATTAAATTCATCGTTTAAAAGTGATAAAAAAAAAACTATTGATGTAAACAAAATAGATTCTACTTTTTCACATGTTTTTAAGCATTATACTAATATCAAATTGTTTAGTAGAGAAGCTATTTGAAGCATTATACTATGATCAAATCCAATGATCTTAAAATTATATTACTTTTGTCCCTCCAACATTTTTAGTCAATATCCACCTTTGGGTGATAACATAGAAAACATCATAGACAACTAAAAAGTGTAATAAATATTCAAATAAAAATACTCAAATTTATAGTTTGGCATAATTTTTTATGTATATTTTGAAACAAACTGATTTGAAGTTCTCCCTAATGCTTGATGGATTGATTATGGATGTACAATTCATGTTTTTAATATGATGTACATATTCCTTTCAATCTAAACCATAAACTCAAATTATAAGTTTGTCTTTAGAATACAATACTCTTTCTTATAAAATACAAAAGAGTTATATATATATATATATATATATATATATATATATATATATATTAAAAATAAATAAAA
>Ga0209589_1007839_pt1 | contig 16947 bp, 11 predicted proteins | sample CowpeawhiteBW_FD_187525 | JGI IMG/M metagenome (GOLD analysis project Ga0209589, IMG submission 187525) | Root nodule microbial communities of legume samples collected from California USA - Cow pea white BW (SPAdes) (version 2) | ecosystem: Host-associated > Plants > Roots > Nodule | place: USA...
ATCCACATTGTAACATTCAAGATAGTTATTTGTATTTATTATTTCATCATTAATTTGTTGAACTAATTAATAAGTGTCATTGAATTATATATTTGTTTAGAATGTGTTGCTTATAGATATTAATTGATTATATTAAATAAAAAAGCTTATAAGGTGATTGGATTGAATTGAAACTTGCATTTATAAATTTAAAACTTGATTTGTTGTATATATTTAAATGTAACTTGTAGATTTCAATTAATTTGAAATAGATTGAGTAATTCAAATTAAATTCACAATCATTAAAATGTATATTAGAAAAATTCATGAAAATGTAATGATGTTATAAGAGATTAGTTAGATTTGTTATTGAAGTAAAATGTGATATCTAATAGGAGAATGCTAACTAATACCATCTAGGTTAAGGCATAATTAACTATCATTAATTTCATCATTTTTACATTGAAAATTGAATAATTAACTCAATTAATTAAAATAATATAAATTTATATAACAAATTTTATAAAAACAAAAATACACTACTAGTAAATCTCGTATTACATGAAATTTTACTTGCAAATTTGTTAAAAAAATTTGCAAGAAAATATTTTTTTCTGTTATTTTTTCTAAGAATTTTAATTAACAGATAATTCATTTGTGGATAATCATTTCCTACAAAATTATAAAATTTGTAAGTATTTCTGAAACGTATTTTATACATTATATTTTGCAAGAAAATTGATAACAATTTCTTGCAATTTTATTTTCACAACAAAATTTGTAAGTATTATCTACGAAAAAAATTTAAAACAAAATTAACAAGAAGTATGATTGTTTTTAGTAGTGATATCTTTTAGAAATTTCCAAACAATATCTCTCCATTCAATGAAGTCTCACATTCATATTTAATTAATTTTTTTGGTAAACTTTTTAACGGTTAACATTATTTTTTTATTGGTTTTTATGTTAATTAAAACTTGTTTTTACGTATAACTATATTTTATTTTTTAGCAACATTAAAATATAATTATTTAATTAATTAGATTTGGATTAATTCAACATACAAAAGTAGTTATTATAAACTAGGAGTGAAAAATAAACTTAGTTTTGTCCAATGCAATGTTAGTGATGATAAAGGAAAAATTAAGTGTCCTAACATGAATTATTTTAAAGAAAAATACTCCACACTATCGAAATTAAGGAGCACGTTGATGTGATAAACATTGGTAAAATCTTAATGCAAGTAATATTACTTGCAATAAAATAAATAAAATTTTAATATAATTAGGTTATAAATTAGAGAAAGGAGAGAGATAAAGAGAAGAATAGGAAGAAATCATAAAGAGAAGAATAGGAAGAAATCATAGTTATATTTAAACACTCTTAGTCCAATATATCTTGTTAAGTTGTTAAGGTAAGGAAAAGAGACATTTGAAATTATATTCATTTTATATTTCATTATAGAACATAGTTGTTAAGGTTAGAGTTGTCAAAATGGGTTGGAATCCGCGAGCCAACTCGGCTCACCACGAGTTTGGATCGGGTTGGGTTGAAATTTTTTTACAAATTTTAATACGGGTTGATTTTTTACCCAGCTCATTTAGAACCCGATTCATCCGGGTTGAACCCGTGGTGAGCCGGGTTGGCTCACCAACTCGCAGATAAAAGTGTCACACAAGTGTTTTTTTATTAAGTTGGGCTTTACATTTGGTCATGTTAGGTTTTTTTTTTTTTGCCAACACATGAACAATTTGTATTTTTTTTTATTTTGTTTCATATTTGGATTGTATTAAAGTTTATTTAGATTTTAATTAGAATTATAATTTAGTTTTGATTGAAAAATAAATAAAAAAATTATATATTTTTTAATTAAGTGAACTCGTGAGTCAACCTGTTTAACCCGCCAACCCGTAGTGGGTCAGGCCGAGTTCGAATTTTTTTGGCTCGCTAGAAGGTGAGCTAGGTTAGGTTGGCTCACTAAATCATTAACCCGTGGTGGATCCGGGTCAAGTTGGCTTACCCGTTTTGATAGTTCTAATTAAGGTAAGCGAGGTGTCCTATAATTTCATTATATTTAATTATTTATTCATATTTATGCTCAGTGAGGTCTGTTATCATCCTTTTTATTTTTATTTATATTATTTATACATTAATCCTATTTATATTATTTATCTATAATTATGTATCGATCTTCTTTAACTATTTATATTTTTTGATTTTTAATATTTATTATTTGTTTTGACGAATAAATATGAAAAGATTAGTCTTATTTTTTTAAATAATAATTTTATAATAAATAAAAAATTGATGACATTAGTTGGAGGCATAACCTTGAATATTTAAATGAGTAAGTTACTTAAGATGAAACATTTTTGTATTATTTTGTTATTAATCATGATGAAACTCATTTATCCCAACTAGCCAAATTATATTCAAATTTTTCTAATGTAAAATAAAATGGAAAATTTTTGATTGAAATGTCTTGATAAGAAATTATGTTATATGAATTTTGTTCTCACTTTCATATTTCATTATTTGTGTACGAATTGTTTTTTTGAAAATATCAATTTAAATACATGGAATCGCCAAATTACCTAGACTTGTTTTATGTTGCGACTACAACAACCTTTTCGAGAATTAGTTGGATCACGAAAATTGTTCACAATTAAGTTATTTTTTTAGGAATATGTTTTGTTGACTTTAACATTGGTTTCGACTATAGAAGTGTCAATCATTCTAAAAAGACCCATAATAGAGGTGGTAATGTAGGTTTGGTTCGGCGAGTCGGCCTGCCAAAAAAACGCGGGGTGAGTCAAGATATTGAGCCCGCTAGCATGTAAAAGCCTGACCTACAAAGTCTGCAGCCCACGCGGGCTGACCTGCTTGGGTTGATTCGCGTGGGTTGACCCACATAAAAAAAGAGAAACTTGCACTTGTGTATATAATTTACTTTCCTTCTAAACTTTTGCATGAACATTCCAAATTCTTATATGAATGGAAAAGATAAGTATTATGTATTTTTGAATGTCCTAAAATTTGAAAAATACATCATGTACGTCAAAGTATGAATATGAATATGATGACAATGTTGAATTATCAATTTATCATCCAACTTCCTAAAGCCTTTGTTTAATTTTGTGAACTTGTTAAAGTTTTCCAATTTGTTGAACATTAAAAGCTTTACAATAAGAGTTAAAAAAAAGAACGAGTCAACCTAACCTACATTTTACAGGCCAAGTCAGCTCGGCCCACATTTTGTGAGTCATGTGCGGGGTGGGCCTAAATGGGTTGGATCAGCGCACATTACCATCCCTAATACATAGTACATAGTGGTCAATTTTGACATACCTCCCACACTTCATATTAATCCCCTAATTAATATGTTTCCTCCATTTATGTAAAAATAAAGTAGGAGTTTTGAAAAAATATAGGAACTAAATAAGATATGATATTAATATAATACAATTTTAAAATAACCATGTGTTGATGTTGAAAACAACATCAATATAATACAACTTTAAAATAAGAGATGATATTATCCATACAAATGAATGTTAGTAACTAGAAAAATTTGTAATTATAAACTCTAGTGGAATGGAAAGAAGAAACATATAGTATCGTGGTGTAAGCCCAATGCCGATTAGGTCTTTGGGCCAAATGATGCTCAGATTCTAGGTTTTAATCTCGATCAGGTCATATGTATAAGGATGTTAGAGAATATTAGAGGTTTGGCGGTTAAAGACGCATTTAAGCGAGTCAACGAATTTAATAGAAGCAATAAAAGAGTGAAGAGAACTTTAAAGACCCTTAAAGGTTGACATGTTAAAATGTATGGGGTCAGAACTACATAAAGGGTGAAGAAATTATAAAAAATGCATAGCATAGTGAATGCTTTGACTGATTGGATTTAGTACTTTTTGCCTAGAACAAGTACAAATAAAAGAAGAAAAAAAATTATATATATAATTAGTAATGAAAAAAAGAATGAAAATAACTGATATACATAACATACTAAAGGATATATATATACTTGCTAAGGAAAAGAACTATGCGTTATATTATATACATGATATAATGTGATAGAAATAAAAAAAAAATGATAAATATCAGAAGATCAACAGGAAGCCCCAAAGCTGAACAAAGTGGCTTACATGTCTGCATGGTTTTATATTACCTAGTACGGAAAATTACAGGATTAGAACATAGACAGAACTATGTTTTGTAACAAATAAGGATTCTGAAAAGAAGATCACAGATTCTTGCATCCATATATATAACGGATAAGGCTTCTGAGTTGATAAATGGAGAACGTAATATTAAATTAACGTCTTGTAACTTTACAAGGTATTTGTCATTACTTATACAATTTTATTGTAGTGACACACTAACATATTTGAGTATTCAAATGGCGCTTACAAGTTCCTCTACTGGTGCATGTGGGAGGAGTTCTTATGTCAGCATCATTGTTTGTGCCATTGTGGGGATCTCCCAGAGTTGACCTATAGATAAAGCATTTAATTATTAGTCTATGCTGGTGGATGTTGTCTGAAATTCTAACTTTGATATTCATTTGAGTACAATGATTCAAGAATTATAGAAATTGCATATATTTTTATATACTGTTCACTGATACATAGATTCTTAGAAAAAGTGGTTAAGATGCTTAGAACATAAACGAACCAAGTATGACCCTAATGGTCATCAACAACAAAAAATAAGTTCATCAGTAATTACCAAAAGGTGAGGCAAATTGAGCTTTGTTGTAACATCAGTAGACCTATGTAAACAGAATAAATCCTACAAGTAAAATGCTAAAAATATCTTAAACTTTTGTTGTAAGTTAGAACATATAGAAACCTTTGGCCAAAAGTAGGTATTGTTTTATGTTGTTGAAGCTTAATTTTTCTCAGGAAAACATGTCACAATCACACTGCTTTATCTGTGTGCAAGAACTCAGAAAGAAAAAGGGAAGGAAGGGTACGTAACATCAAGGAAAGAAAAGCCACATCTCACATGTGCAACTCATATTCTATAAGACATGTGTAAAGACAAGAGAAAGGAGACAAGACCCGCGAGACCAGTAGATTATTGAAAATAGCCTGCTACAGCAATCTAGGCTTGAAGCACAACGGTATAAATCAAAGTTACCCTTTTCTAATTTCAAGGTGCAGAGTGTGTGTGTGTGTGCATGTTCCCAGCCACAGCTTGCATATAAGATGCTTCATATTCTATCTGCAAAAAGAAGAAGATAATGATGAATGACGGTTTTTTAGTCAGAGGACTTCCAGGGAGAAACGAATACATTGTGTCTTCTGTGGTGGCAGAAATGGGTACAACTTGAATGATGAAATAGTACAGGCCAGAGTTCTAAGCCAGATTACTCATCATCACACTGAAACAAGACCCTTTTGAAGTTTGAAGCGACTCAAAATGTTCAAACATAGAGACCAGTTAAAAAGACCAAATGCTGTTGTCACTAAAAATATGGATGATCACGGATTAAAAATATTTTACAACCTCCCTGTATCATGCAAACCATGCAAAAAGATAAAAACTGAAAAGAAAAACATGTTAAAAGATCTTATGACGATCATCATGCTTTACAAAGGTAAACTGGGGAAAACTCAAAGAAAAAAGATCAAAATGTCTGAGATTTGGAAAGTTGTAGCATATAGTTGATCGATCACCTTATACTGACACTGACACTTTTTCTTATGAAGGGAAAGTATGGAGAAAAAGATACATTTGGTTGTATTACAGCATGCAACAATAGTTAATATCAATCAACCATGAATTAACTGAATATAATCATAGAATAAAACTCTAAAATAAATGACGAAGTAGGTAAATGGACCTGGCTATCAACATCTGCAGAAAAGAAGACGAAGAAAGTACTGTAAGGATAAACTGATCTACCAAGCAATAAATGCATTGTTCTTCGGTACAATGTCATGTTATTCATGAGTGATGAGGCTATATGAACTCACATCATTTAGACCTAATCTCTTTAGGCAATTTGTGCAATAATGTGGTTAAAAATTTCAAAACGGGACCTCTGGCAGGACATATTATGAAAATGACACACATTTGTCTTGCTCGACTCATCAATTGCCCCCTACAATGGATTACCATGATCATGCAACTTACATTTGATAAAGGAAGCAGAAATAAATTAATCAAAGTTGAGGAGCTTTGTTTTACTCAAAAGTGCTGAACTTTATATTGAGTAAGTAGGAGCCAAGGGGACAGAAAATTCTGACATTGACTTGTTTAATTTGCAGACTAATACATCATCCAGAAACCTGCTTGTACTGACTAATAATCATGTTGAGGTAATTATTGTACATGATTGTGTTATTATTCTGAGTGCATCATCAATTGTAGAATTTGAGGCATGAGTTGTTATATGTAGCCCCATCTCCCAATCAATTCAACCCAATTATATGATACTTACACATCATTATTGAATTCCCATTTCCTCCAATATAGCATATTAGGAGTATCATAGACATGCTACGGCCTACACATAATTTTCATTTGTCTTCACAAAATACTGATGCATCTTTAATTTGACAATAGCTGAGATAAAAGTAAGCCTAAAAGTGCACACACTACCGAAGTGGAAAGAGAGACAAACTAGACCCTCATTTGTTTCGCCATTTTAGAGTCCACATGCTAGATGCACCAGGCAACAGCTAGGACAAATCCTCTTCTCATCACAAACATTACATGTGAGGGATGCGACTCACCGTGTTTCGGCAACTGCATTTTTGCATTATTGTACCTCCCAAACTATCACTTGTCACTATACATATATCAAGACGGAGATGGAAACAGACACGTGGCTTTACATTACTGGTCTTCAGGTTAGTTATATAACTAGCTTACAACCTCCTTACTCATTACCATAGCTTTCTTAAACTCAACTGCATAATCACATAACTCTCCACCTAATTTTTATTGTAAATCTAACATCAGCTCACACTTTCAAATCACAAACATTATGAAGAGTATTATATTATGTATTCTTTTTAATACATTAATTAGATTCTCTTTCATTTATGTTTTTTTATTCATTTCCTACGTATATATACTTTACAATAAATGCAGAATGGTTCATTAATATTATTTGAAATGGAAACAAAAATGCTGGAACCGGTTGAAACGAGAGGCGGACAGTAGAGTAAAGAACACACACATGCTTTCGCAGCATTTATCTGCCGACAGCTGTTGCAATTTATTTATGATACTTTGTGATTTTAATATTGGTACCTCAGTTATTTCGAACTTTGAATGGTTTGTTGAGTTTCAATGGGAATCTTGGTCTGTGTTTGGGGTGATGAATATGAGTTATAAACTCTCCTTTTGAAAACAAGGATTGTTTACTGAGATTGAGGAAGCATGATCTACAGTGGGAGTTTGAATTGTAGTTAATAGTGTATGTTCGTAATCGATGTGTGGTAGAGAAGATGTTGATAAAAAGTGGAAACATAAGAAAGAGAAAAAAAGAGTGGAGGTGATGGAAGGTGGTGGGTCTACACCTGTAATTACTTGTGTCGTAACTAGTAACCACCAAGCTGTAGGCTAAACGCCAGTAGGGAAGCACATGGTGCTGCCTGAACATGTATCATATTTCCCTCTGAGAAACCATGCCAAGATTAAGAGATTTTCTGGGCCCAAACGAAGGAATTAGGGATATTATGGGCCAAATATATAGAATCTGTTGCTTCTTAGCAGGTAACTTGGAAGCCACTTTTGTGCCAAAAATCTAGCGAATTTGTTCACGATTTACAGAAATTGGTGGCCTAGCTGCTCTAACTCATGCTACATATTTTTGGGGTATATCATTTACCCAGGGGGACCAATCCTGTGCCTCTTTGTACGATGTCACTTATTAGATTCAGATCCATGTGAGCAACCATGGGTACGACCCTGCTGCTATTTCCCACTCAACATTTCTTAATCATGTCACCATGTCACAAATCAAACGTTTAATTCTCAGACAAAATAACAAATTAAAAAGCCATTTCGATTAAGATGCTTCTTACTTGGCTTATGGATGGAGAAGGAGATAAGGGTGTGTAGCAGAAGCACGTGGGGACACAATAATAGAGAGATACCCGTTTAACTCGAGTATCTCAAATTTGTTTGGAAGCACAACACTGCAACAGCAGGGTATAGAGAGAGGATTCCACACTTTATATCAAAGCAGTGCCACAATTTAGTGTCAATATAATATCATCGCTCAATGCGCTTTTCATACTCTCACTATGTGTTTGAACTATTAGAACAGTGTCAAAATTTGCAATAAAAGGGAATTAAATACATTAATATTTTAATTTTTTGGAAACATGAATATGTTAACGCCTTAAAAATGACAATTTTCATTTTAAGAAAACTAAACAAACCTAATCCTATATTTGTTTTCATGGTTTTTAAGTGGAGTGATGTATATAAATAATACTTGTTTGGCAAGAAAATGAAATAGAGAACACTTGCAATTATATGCCTGATTACCAAAATTGATTTAAATACTTCCATATCAAATTTGACTAAACTTTATTTTTATAAAAATATTATCTCAAATTAATTAAATCAATCAATGAGTTGGTGAGGTCGAGTCTATCATATCCAGAAACTTAAATGTTTTAAATTAAATATTAAAATATAAATAATTGCATAATATATAATAATTAAAACAAGGAAGTGTCATGTTATATTTATAAGATTTGCATGTACAGAAGTAAAGAGCAACAATTAGTTGACACTAGATGGGGAAATAGATCAGTTAGGCTTGGTTAAACCTGTTTACATTTGACTTTGTCGAAAAGTTTTAGAAGGTCTATGTTTTATCTATTTTTTTTATGTATATTTTAAAGATCTAGTTTGTATAAAAATCTTATCTATCAGTCTATTTCAATTTTTTTTTTCACAAAGGTCTTTAAAAAATTTGTAAATTGATCATTTTATTGACCTAAATAGAACTTTGGTAGTAGTTTTCTTACATTAATATCACATGTATTATACTATATATATGTGTTTGTTTTTAAATTATTTCCTAAAGTCTTAGCCAATACGTTTACCTGGTGGAGGCAGGAAGGGGTGCAACGAAGGGTTACTCTCTTTGAGTAGGGAGAAACAAGTGGAAGTGAGGGATGAAAGAGACGAGGAAAAAAAACATAGAAATTAGTGGTATTGCCATTTATGTTTTGACTATGCTGATACCATAAAATAATATAATATAACAGTAATTATAGTTAATTATATGCCTGCAACTTTCGTTCTTCCCGTAAAATGACTGTGAACTTATCCGTTCTTCCCGTAAAATGACTGTGAACTTATCCGATGCAATTTAACAGCAGAAACTTTGAAGCTGTAAGTGCATGGTGTCTGGACTGAAAGAAACAGCGATCTTTCATCTATTCCTTAAATCAAGACATTAGTTACGGTGCACCAAACAGCACGCATCAGAATCTAGAAATAAAAATATTATGAATTATGTTTTATATGCAGAATATATATATATATATATATATATATATATATATATATATATATATATATATATATATATATATATGGGAAAAGCTTCATGTCCGAGTTATGGTTGTATGGCGTACGTAGTGAGATGTGGGTGATGATTTGGTTGTAGAGGTGTAACTAGCGAAGGCTAGGTGGGAAGCCTCTTAGCAGTGTCATTATCAGGTTACTGTTCTGTGCCCATAATTGGAACCTCACCAAGGTACATTATTCCATTGACCATTCTCATCAAGTAGCAGATTATGTTAATCAGATGTGGGCTTCTCCGATTATGATTTAACAAGCACATATATATACTATATTATTATATATTATTGACATCATCTCCATAAATAAAGCTGCTTTCGAATCCCATTCTGCACAACAAAGTTTATAGTGGGGGGAATATCCTAATCCCCCTTTCCCCTTCCCTACAATTTTTAATTGCATCACCATACAATTTCCTCATTATTTTACACAGGGGAGGGATATTATTAGATTCCAAAACATACAACAATAAATAATACTATAAAGAAAAAGCAAAAATATATGATGATGATATAAAGTGACGTTGTTAAGAAGTTTAAGATATGTTAACAGTTTTAGCGGACGTGGTTGTAAAAGACACATGTATGTGGTGTTGGAAATGCAGAAGAGGGGAAGATTGAGAAGAGAGTACTGTAAAAGAGTAAGTTTTGAAAAGGGTTTTGAAGGGGGGCATGAAACTGGAGATTCCACGTTTTCCCTTTGGTGGGCAGCGAGAGACCCAATCATGCATTGAATAGGAGGAGCATGGCCCATAAAATGAAGGGTCCTGATTGATGGAATGGTGGGGCATATCTGAGTAGGGTCATTAAGACTCACCATGGATCTTTCTGTGATGCCAGCAACTGCTCCATTAAAAGGGCGAAAAGAAAATTAAAAAAGAAAACAGAAGATGGAGAATGATCCACCTGTTTGTCAGTGACATTGTACATTGGTTTGGGCAATAACCAGCAGCCGGACCCCACCACCTGAGCCAACACCTGGAACCGATAAGGTTTTGACCCCACCGTCCTATTACCCCCATCTCTCTGAAAAATCTTAATCATTGATGCAGTAAACCTCGAGATTCATGGCAGAGATTTAGAATCAGAATGATCAAAAAGCAATGTAAATTTTAATACTACCGCTTCATTTTCACATCTTTCTTACTCACTCTAGCGGTAACACTGTTTCATCCCTTTTACCACACGGCCTCTGTGCTGTGGCCCAGAAAGAGAGACGGAGAAAAACAAAACAACCCAAATGCCTGTTAGGTGGGAAACTTTGCAAACCTCATGGAATCGAATGCAACTCGCTCCTTTTCTTCTCTTTAGCATAAAAACCATAACATTACAAACCAATTAATTAAAACCCTATTCAGGACAATAAATAAATAAACAAAAGATAAGATATCGTGTAGTGAAATAACTCAATCAAAGAAGACATTTTTTTTTACCAGAAAAAAGAAAAGAAGAAGCAGGCAGCGAAATACCCAATTGTTAAATAGTGTCATCTGCCAAACCCTAAAAAACCCTCCTCCTCCTCCTTTCTCCCTCCGTCCCCTCCAAAATATTAATCACACCAAAAAATTAATTTTGGGAATAAATAAAACTGAATTTCGAAGATCATCAAACCAACCTCACGTGTGTTAAACACATCCATCTATCCATCATGCATCCGCCAGCATCAATCAAAGTAGACCACAAGTAAGAAGAAGAATTTACGGTGATCACACCAACACCACATCACATGATATGATATGGTACCCTCTAGGAGTGGTGACTGGAGGTATCATGGCGATCATCGGCGGCACCTCCACGATGCGATTGCGAGCCGCTCGCCTGAGATTCGGAAACGCCGATAACCGGACGATAAGGACTAAGCCCCGCAAGCATACTCAAATGCCCTTCGTTCATATTATTATTGCCGTTGTTATTACTGTTATTATTACTGCTTCCCCCGACAGCGCCAATCCCAGAAGAGCCCAGTTGCTGACTCGGCAACAGTGCCATGGGCGTGGGGAAGTTCATGAAATGCAACCCACTAGACATGGTGCCTCGATACAAGGCACTGTTGTTAACCGGGGGGAAGGTCCATATGGGATCGCCACTCATCACTTGATTGGTGTTTGAATTGGCCACCATCCATATGTTGGCGGCGTGGCTCGCGGGAATCGTGCCTGCACTCGACTGGAGGAGATAACTCCCCATTTGGTGCTGCGAGGAGGAGGAGAGGTCTTGTTCCGTTGGTCTTCTTTTTCGGCCTAGGGTTGATTCCTCCGCGCTTGTGTCGGACAAATCCAAGGTGGAGGAGGGGGCTTCGGGCTTCGCCTGGAGCATGGATGTGTTCAGGTTGTTGGATTGGAAATTGAGGAGTGTGGAGGTGTTGGTGGGGTTGTTGTCGGAGGATAAGGCGATGCCGGGGAACAAGGTGCGCCGTTGTTGGAGGGAGAAGTTGGGGTTGAAGTAGGAGGACCGGAGCTGGGAGGGGACGGACATGGAGGAGCCGGAGCTGCGGAGGGAGATGTTGAGAGAGGTGAAGTTGGCGGGGATGGTTCCGGTCCCGGTGGCGGCGATGACGGCGGGCTCGGCCTGCTGGAGGAGCCACTCGATGGTTTCGCCATCGGACTTGTGACCGAGTTCGCGCGTGAGTTGGAAGACGCGGGCGGCGCAGAGAGCGGGCATTCGGATGCGGCGGCCACGACCGTCCACCTTCGTGTGCCGGTCCTTCGTCGACGTGCGTTTGGGCGGCGGCTTTTTGCTGTTTGGAGGCTCGGACGGCGCCGCGAGCTGGTTGGATCGGGTGGAATTGGACGTGCTGGGTTCCGCGGAGATTGCTAGTGAAGGGTAGGGGGAGGAGGTGGAGCATGAGGCCGCTTCTTGGTCCTCTTTCTTCTCCAGGAGCTGGAATGGGAAGTTCTGACGGTGGTGGTGGTGATGATGGTGGAGATCGTCGCCTCCCTCCATGATCGCATGGAGAGCGTTTGAGTGTGTGTGTGTGTGTGTTTTTGTGTATGATTGTGTTTGTGTGGGTGATCGTTTTTTCTTATGAGACAGGTTGTGATCAGTGAGTTTGTAGTTTAATTTGTGTGGTGGGTCTTTCTGGTCTTTAAGAGGAGGGAGATGTGTGTGTAGTTATTTGTTTTGTGTAAGGGAATGAATTTGTTTTGAAATAGAGAGAGAGAGAGAGAGAGAGAGAGAGAGAGGGGATAAGGGAGAGGTGGGAAGCAACAAAGATAATGAGTGGGAATTATATGTGTGAGGTTTAAAAAGCATGATTTTTTTGAGAAAAGAAATTGGTTTGTTGTTATGTTTGGTTGTGATGATTTTGAAGGAGTAAATAAAGGGTTTTGGTTAGTGTGGAAGTGGAGGAAATGAGAGAGATTTGAAGGGTGTTAAACTAAAGTAAAGTAATGAAAGGGGAGAGAAGGGAAGGGTTTTTATTGTGGTTGGACAGAGTCTTTGGTTCAGAGTCCACGTGAGGTGCTCTTTTTATGATTCAATCCATAAAGACAATGGTGGCCGAAGTGGGACCCGATCCCAAGTCAAAAAATTGAAAGACCTGGAAAGGAAAGATTATCGAGCGGGTCCCGTCTCATTCAAGTAATCATTTCATTTTGCCTTTGGCCTTTGCCTTTTGTTCTGCACCTTTGCTGGGGAACTTTGGGATTCCTCAATCCACCCTTTACCTTTTCTTATCATTCTAATCCTCCTTACAAACCACACCTTAATCCATTCATTTAACCGCTAATAAGATGTTTCAAGTATTTCAGATAATGAGTGGGATTGAGGAATTTTGTAGTCACTCAACATATATGCTATTGCGGGTTATCATGTTTAGTCCAAGGACCACAAGTGGCACATGGAAATGGATCTAAATCCTTGTAAAGTTTCAGAGAGAAGAAGCACCATTTCTATTGCTTCGCTAATGGGGCTTTCCCTCCCTTCAACTTGAGGCTGACACTGTTCCTTTTACGCCAACGTGACCCAGCTCCATTCAACCCAATTTCCCTTTCTCTGCATTTATGAACACCCTCTACTTTCTTCTTATACCCTAAACTAGCTCCACAAACCAATAAATTCAATTTAACCCACAACTTCACTCTGTCACATATGCTATATGATTGAAACAAATGAGGTTAACACGTATTGAACACGACAGTGAATCTTGAACTCCATCACCCTCTTCGGGAATATGGCCAAGCTTTTCCTTTTTTCCCATTTTACTTTCTTCGCGCTTTTTCTTCCACATATATTTACACACTTTTTCTTTTAACCCTCCACTTTCAAGCAGGTAAAACTTCAACTGTACTTTCGTTACTCTCAAATACTCAGCTTCTTTCATCACTTATTGTCACATGCAAGCCCACCAATTCGACAACGACAAAATACCCCTTCCCTTACTGGAAAAACAAATAGGACAACTTCTGTTTATTTCATTGCATCTATATAATTAATCACCAACCAATTTAATTCTGATGCATGCAAATTCACTTAACCTGCCTCTCCATTTACTTTTCATTACTGTACTTTCTCATCATGCAATTTCATCCATATCTTAACCATTCAAATATTGCAACAATTAAAACCTTCACTCATATTCTTTCCCTTTGTATATATAATATATTAAGATTAAGATTAAGAGTAAGATTATTGCGGCACTTTACAACTTTGTTACATAACAAATACTATAATTAATAACGTGCTTATTTCAAATTACTGAAAGTCGACCTCTCACCTACTTTACCTTTTTTTTTTTTCAAGAAACTGAAAATACAAATAAATGCGCAACTTAATTCCTAAAATTTTAGGACACAATAGAAAGCGCCCACGTGAGATTCCTCAGCTTTTTACACCACACATGTAAAAGCCCTTGTCGCCAAATTACATGCCAAGAAAGGCAAAGACTAACGTACCGACAAGTTGACAAATTTTTAAACGCTCCCTTCAATCCTTGATAACGACTCTAAACTCAATAGTAAAATCCATAGTCAAAATCAAACTCATAACATGTTTTTAACTCCTATCAAACAATATGCATGCATGCCCTATATATGTATATATAAATTAATACACACTCACTCCACAGTTTTTTCTGTCTCAAAACACCAATTTCATATGTCTTATGCAAAAGTATGTTTAAAAATCTCAAAACTTCTCTGCGCACATAAAACAAACAGTTAAGCGTCATTCTTGACACGCATGAAACTGCTAATTGTATTACTCTCGCACCTTATCCTTACGCACGGATATCAATTAATCAGCATATATATATATGATGATTTAGTTAATCCTATTGATGAAAAATATTATTAAGTTGTTGATAAGAGTAAACGAACATTGAAAAGGATAGTGTTATTACGTAAAAGAATGAGTGAAATGTACGTGTTGTGTCCTATCCACGAGGGTTTGGCAGAGGTGCGTTGTAAGGAAGTGGACCAGATAGATATTAAAACTGTTGCTGCCCTAATTACCACATACATGCCTTGCTACTTATGTATGTCATATTGAAAATGACATCTTACCCTCCGCAAAATCAACATATATCTTCTAACAATGCGCCATATTAAGCTAAAAGACTTGAAGATAAAGCAGAAAAGACGTAACTATAATCTTTTGGTTTCCCACAAAAATATCCAAATTATTTTTATTTAAACATAATCTAACCATGATGAGTGTTTAGTTTTAGCATTTTCAAACTGCTGCCACCAAACAGTAACTTGCTGATAAATCGGACAAAATAGCTTGCGACCCAACAAGAACAATCTCAGAACCGGCCGGTCAAAGCATGTTTGGTCCCACTCTGGTTGCATTTAAATTTTGAAAATATTTTAACCCAAAGTTTAATTGTATTAAATGAGGATGCTATAAGGATTTATATAGATAGGGGAGATTAATAGGGATTCATGTGAAGGGATATAGGATGGTGACACTAGGTAGGGCAATTAATTGGTATTCTGTGTTTGGTGGTTGCTGTCATTCACACTTCACAGAGGACTCGGATTCCACTATCTACTTCTTCTTCTTCTTCTTCTTTCCTCTCAGATTCAGAACTACAAATAAAAATATCTATTCTCATACAACTCACACACCATGCTTTCCACTGCATTAATTATCCCTAATTAATAATTTGTCTGCGCTAAATCACGCCCTTCAATCACCTCTTTATCTAACTACATTTTCCCTCTTTTCCTTCTGCATGTTTCTGCTTAATATTGATAAAATAGTATTCTATTGACAACTATATATTTTTATATATATATTTGGGAAGGAATAAATACACACTTTAGTAAATACTGAAAAAAATATTATTATTATTATTATTATAGTAATTAATTTAACAAAAATTAGATAATTAAAGTATTCATGATAAAATTATAAATAAAAAAACATTTTTTATATTAATATTAAATTAAGGATATTTTTATAACCCGTTATATCATCTCTTTTGTTGTCATATCAATAACATTAATTACAATTTTTCTTTTTAATTTAAACAACTTCACCTTTTTTTTTTCACTCTAACTTCAATCAAATAAATCATAAACCCTACTTATTATGAAAAAAGTTTACTAAACAAATTAATAGTAATAAATAACAAAAAAAAATACTAATCTATTGTCATTTAGGTAGCCTCCATATTAAGATTGACCTTAAATTGTTAGATCACTATTATGAGTTTACACTAACAATATAATGTATCCTGACATAGTTATTTAACTATATCCCGTTGTAAAGATTTTAAAATGTTACGGTAATAATTTCATGTTTATATACAACAATGATTGGACAAATTTTACAACAAATCGTTACAATGAAAATTTTCTGACATTTTTTAGTGATGGTGCATAAAAGTTGGGATGAATTAAACAAAATTTTGAAGTGAAACAAATTTCATTAGCAAATGAGGCGTAATTAACGAGAGGAATACCTAGAAAAGCAACACTATAATAATAAAGAGTTTTTATGTATGTTATTTGCTTTTTACATCAACATAGGTTCGATATGATAACTTAAATTTATATATGTTGAATAATATCTCCGACAAAAAATTATTTTAAATCACATCAATTTTAACATAAATTTACGTCGGATAATAATATTCTGATGTATAGTTATCGCTCGCTATAAATAGGAAAAAAAAATTCAAAGTTATGTTTAACTATATATACATTCCAACTTAAATTAACGTTGAATTTATCTTAGATGTAAAGAAAAAACTCTTTCATATTTGAACATTGAAGAATTAATGTAAAACTCGTTGATTTATTTATAATTTATACAAATACCATGTTATCTTTTTTTTTTATGTGTATTATTAATAAGTCAAAAGTAATTTGAATGATGTAAAGAGTTGGTTTTGTGTGGGTCTAAAGACACTGTATATACGATGAAGATTATTTTATTAAAAGAATGAATTAAACAA
>Ga0209589_1007846_pt1 | contig 16928 bp, 9 predicted proteins | sample CowpeawhiteBW_FD_187525 | JGI IMG/M metagenome (GOLD analysis project Ga0209589, IMG submission 187525) | Root nodule microbial communities of legume samples collected from California USA - Cow pea white BW (SPAdes) (version 2) | ecosystem: Host-associated > Plants > Roots > Nodule | place: USA...
AAGATATTTGGAGAGATCTAAACTAATTGACAAATATAGTTTGATTAATAATTTATGATATAATTAAATAAATTAATTATTTAAAGATATCTAATAAATTATTAACAAATACTATTTGCATTGATTTTCTCAATAAGCCATTTTTAATTATGTAGTCCAAATTTGCAGAGACATAAAAAAATTTCAATATTTGCAGTTAAACCCCTCTTGTTTGACCAGTCTTTGACCAGATTTGAATATTTGACCAGAGTTGACTAATTGACCAGGTTTGACCAGTTTGAGTGTGCAACAGTAGACTGACACGTGGCAACTCCTTCGCTCTCCAGAATTAGGGTTTAACTCTCACACTCTTCTCCAATAAAGCTGCTACGTGATGACGGTTGTGGCTGCCGTTTTCCGGCGACGAAGGTGGTGGTTCGTTCATGTTCACGACTGCGCGGAGGTGTAAGTGATGATGTTGCGACTGTGATGGCTAACGGCGTTGCTGTTACATTTTCTGGCCGACATGGTGATGGAGGTGCAGATCTGTGTTGAAGAATACAATGCAGATGCGGTGCTGGTCCAAGTGCGTGAACGATGGCGTGGAGGATGGTATGGAGGATGTAGGCGTGATGGAAGCTCGCAGTAGTGATGGTTGTGGCAGCGGTGATGTTCATTCGTGGTGACTGGTGCGTTCGCTGGTTGACCTGCTGCAATGGGGAACCTCGAAGTGCAGGTGTGATGGAGGTGTTGGTGATGTGTTCGCTGTTGTTTCATGGTTGAACGAACTGTTGTTGCGGTGCTGCCATGGTTCGTGCTTTCCGGTGTGGTGGCCGTGACTGGTTCGCTGCGGAGAAAATGGACGCGAGCTGTGGTGGCCGAAAAGTTGGAGGAGTTGTTGCAGTGCAGTGGTGATGTTGTGCAGGCGGTGGCTGCCGACGAGAAGGATGGAGGGCGAACGGCGGCTGCCATGGTGGGAGAGGAAAAAGATTAGGGTTAGGGTTCCAATTTAGGAGATGGTGACGTGGCAGTGTATGATTGGTCAGTTTAGTGAGTGGAGGATCATGACATGTGTCATCATGTGGTTGGATAGATTTAGAAGGTGAGGATTGCCACATGGCAACATCTGGTTGAGTGGAGGGTAAGTGGTAGGAGGGGTGCAAATAAACATATTAGGGGGTGCATAATAGGTTTTTTGTGAGACCTATTTAGAAAGAGTGGAGTGTATAAGTAAAAATTGGAGATGCATAAGTGATTTTCCCAAAACTTGCTAATTTTAGCTTTATTTAAAAGTGTTTTGTAATTTAAATCAATTTATTTTCCCACCTTTAAATAAGCTTAATCTTAACTTCAGCTGTATCAACAAACGTTAAAATATCCAAAAATAATTTATGCAACTAAAAATCACTTTTTAAGACATTTTTATCACACAAGTTCAAATAGTCTGATTATTAGAATTGTCAATTAAATCACTCCTTAAGCACACAAATTCAATTAAATACTTATAATTAAATACTTAATGAGGGCAAAAATCCGCTCTCATCAATTTTGTTACGCATCTGCTGAGGACAGTGAGAGGGCATGACTCGATCTAGGTGATTGTAGACAGGTTGACGAAATGTGCTCACTTTCTACCGGTTAATCAGAAGATGTCCATGGACAAGTTAAGAGACTTGTATGTCAAAGAGGTGGTTAGGTTGCACGGTGTGCCAACGAGTATAGCGCAAACCGTGATACAAATTTCACATCAAGGTTCTGCCAATCACTACAAGCAGCGTTGGGCACTTAGTTGAGAATGAGTTTGGCCTATCATCCTCAAACAGATGGTCAATCTGAGAGAACTATACAGTCACTAGAGGATCTACTAAGAACATGTGTGTTGGATCACCTAGGGACTTGGAGTGAGATGCTACCATTGGTGGAGTTCACGTACAATAATATTTATCATTCCAACATTGGGATGGCACCATATGAGGCTTTGTATGGTAGGAGATGCCAGACACCATTATGTTGGCAGCAGGATGGAGGGTCAATGGTACTTAGACCAGAATTTTTACATCGGACCACTAAGAAAGTGAAGGTGATACAGGATCGGATGCGAGCACCTTAGAGTAGGTAGAAGTCCTATGCAGATAAGAGGAGGAGGCCGCTTAAGTTTGAGGTAGGTGACCCTGTATTCCTCAGGGTTACACTAACAATCGGTATTGGGAGAGCTCTCAAGTCGAGAAAGCTGACTCCTAGATTCATCGGGTCGTACCAGATCACGAGAAGGATTGGATCGACAGCTTACACGATTGCTTTGCCACCTCACTTGGCAAACCTACACAATGTCTTCCATGTATCACAATTAAGGAACTACGTTGTCGACCCTACACATGTGCTGGAGGACGACGATGTCCAAGTGCGCGAGGATGTGACAATTGGAGTTGAACCAGTGAGAATTTTGGATTCCCAAGTCAAGCAACTCTGAGGGAAGGAGATCCGGAGTATGAAGGTTCTTTGGGATGAGGCAACCCAGGAGATGACATGGGAGATGGAAGACCTCAAGAGACAGTCTTATCCATACTTATTCACTAGTAAGAGGGAAATGTAAGACCCGTGAAATTTAATTAATTAAATAAATAAATAATTAATAAAAATGTGGGTAGTGGGAGCCTTTATGGCATTAAATGTTGATTGTTATGATGTGGAAAAGTATTAGCTCAAATGGTTAAAAGTACTTGGTTATGCTAAGAGGACTTGGGTTCGAGTCTTATGTATGTCATTTGTGTGTTATTTTAAATTGATTATTATTTTAATAATATGCTTGATCATGATGAGGGATAATATAATCCTAGAATTATAGGAATTATCATGAAACATAAATTGGTTGAATGGTTATGTATTGACTTGACATTTGCATGGTTGTGTGTTCGAACCTTAGCATATGCAAATAACTCTCTTTTTGCCAAAAAGAAATCCAAGTAGTCAGAAAGGGTCGCAAAACCACCATGGAATAGCCATTGAATGATAATTAAAACCTAATTTTAATGGAATTTTCGTTTTTGGCCATTAAGCATCATTAAGGCTTAGTTAAGTCTCCAATTATGAGTGAGAGAGACTAGCTTTGAGTTTGCCATTGTTGAACATTGTGAGGAGTGATATTTCAGAGAAAAATAGTAAGTATTGAGTGAAGTAGAGGAACTGAATTGGGAGAGAGCTAAAGGGAGGCCATTGGTGATCAAGGAGGAACTCTCATATTCTCAATTTTAAGCAAGGAATCTAGGTTAGGGGAGCTGAGCCTCGTAAATTTTATGTTTAAGTTTAACTGCATGATGTATAACATGATTATGTATGATATTTCTCTGTCTTTATTTGAATTTTGTGTTTTTGCAATTTTTCCATAAACTGCCTAAGGGTGATGAACTGCCGCCATGCGACTCATCCTTTTCTGCATGATTCTAGGTTCCTGAAGAAGAACCGCTTGGCGGCCAGATCATGCCGCCAGGCGACGCGTGTTTCGCAAACCAGTTTTCTGGGTTTTGTTGAATAACCTGGCAATGACGAACACCTGTCAGGCAACGCGAGCCAAATTTGACTCGTTCTTGTTGTTTTGGGTCGATTTTGATAAGGAAAAAGGGAATTTGATCTATGAGTTAATAATACGATATGAGAAAGTGTTGAATTATGTAGTCAATTGACGTAGATTTGATAAAATGGCATGAACGCTCGTTTAGGGTTTAAGAATTGGGGGTTTTAGATTCTGGATCAAATTAATGGGAGAATGTTAATATAATTCCATGAGTTGGAAGTTTTAAGAAAGAATTATGAACATAGTCACATGGGTGTAGCCTATCAAGTTGAAAATTTGGAGAAACTAGAATTTGGGACGCGTCAGGGTTCGCATACGCAAGAGAAATTCTAGGATTTTTTCCAGAATTGCATGAACCGCCTGGCAACAGTTCAGAGCAGTAGGCCATTGTGTGTTTGGACGTACAGTGCGAACTGGGAAATTTAACCTGGGTCATTTGGAGAGTTAAAAAGGGAATTGGGATATGCTGGTTAGGGATTAAAAAGGATAGGTAATGCATGAGATGGGATAATGCAAGAATGTGAAGTTATGATCGTTTTTGGATAGATTGGATGTTATGATATTGAATTGAAGGTTAATTAGATCAGAGTTCTATTTGGTGGAGAAGCAAATTGAAATTGTAGGACGACGATGTTATGTGGATTTGCCTAAGCTGAAAGTGTGGTGTAAATATGGCTAAAGTATAATTGTCATGTTATTTTAAAATTGGTAGAGACTTAGGTACTATTTAGGGTAAATGATATAGTATAAGTAGTATGAGGTTAACAATGGCAGATTATGAATTAGAAATGTTGAACTTAAGCAAATCTAAGTATGGATAATCTTGGGTTGGTGAACCTAAATGGAAATAAGAATATTGGTAACAAGTTAAACACATGAGAATTGATTTAATTAACTTGGTGAAGTTCACTACAGTAAGGGTCGTCCTGCCAAGCGATAGCTACGATCATATTGGGCTCTGGAAGCGAGTGGCACCTAGCAGTGAGGGTTGTCCCACCAAGGGATATCTGTAGACAGTGGCATCAGAGGCGCTTGGCACCTGGCAGCACATGTCCCCCGCTAGGCAATCTGGAAGCGAGTTTTGCCTAGGAGCTCTAGAGCAGTGTCATGCGATAACGTAGAGGCAAAAGCTTTGTTTGCTTTGAATGTGCATGATCTATAATGATTTGGTGATACCTTAAAGGTCGGCTTGTTAGAGTGTTCCTTGAGTTGTGGCTCAGAACGTATCCATTGAGTTGTGGCTCAGGATAGGGGTTAAACACGTTGCATTCCTTAAGTTGTGGCTCGGAATGACATCTCTTGAGTTGTGCCTCGGGATTGCGGATGAACACGAGGAACCCTTGAGTTGTGGCTCGGGTTAGCGAGTGTTGCCGGTGTGAGTGTGCGTGTTGTGGCTCTTACGGATGGGTCCAAATAGATTGTCCTCCTCGGTAATAGCTGACGAATTTGGTAATCTTGGGACATTACGAACTATGTTCGTATTGGGATCAGATGAGCAGGTGCGACTATGGCCCTAGGTTACGCTGTGATGGGCTGCATCGCATCCACCATACGATGAATCGCCTGAGCAATGTCATCCGCCCTAGCAGCATTCCTCCTCCTCCTATTTGTCATACCCTGCGCACGCCACATTTTTAGCTATTTAAATCACACAGCTTAAGTTATGACTATACAAGACAAAAATGAACACAAAATATATCAAACAATCATGCAAGCGTAACATGATAAGCTCACTCCCCACAGACCCCAAAAATCATTTTGAAAATCCTTTGCTCTGATACCAAATATAACATCTCTACTCGGATATTATGGATTTAAATAATGTTATAAAGAAAATATAAATAACCTCATTTAATAAAACCTAATTTTTCCAAAATCATGGGAAATTTAAAACTTTAATACGCATTTAATGAAATACCTCAATTCATAATTATAATTATAACCTCAATACATAACCAAAATCTGATAAAGTGAAAATTTACAAATCACTGAAAACCAAAAACTTAAAAATTGCATATAAATCTTTTCATCCCAAACTAGCCCCACTCCGGCTCTAAGTCTCACAGCTCCACCTGCAATATCCTCTGCTCACGTGTACCGCACACACGATCATTGCCAAACATAGGCAAATAGGGTGAGCTAATATAATAAACACATATATATCAAATATACATATAACAAAACACATCAAAAGAGAACCCTTTTTCTCTCTCAAAATTTGCCTTTTAAAGGCCTTAATGCTAGGTTAATGCAAAAAAAATGTAACTGGTGTTTTATGGTGAAATTAATTGTTATTCAAGACCATTATTAGTTGTTTTTCAGCCAATCTGCTAGGGTTTTCTATACCCTTTCATATTCAAGTCACAACCAAGTTCTAGCAAAAAGAAAGTTAAACTTGAGTTCACCAAGGTTCGAACTCATACCATGCCAATGTCAAACAATGCATAACCATGCAACCATCTCATATTTCATGATGATTAATACAATTATATAATTATATCATCATTCGCATGATTCAAGCATAATATTAAAATAATAATAAATCAATGACACAGAAATGGCATATATAGGACTTGAACCCAAGTCCTCTCACACAATCAAGTACTCTTAACTGTTTGAGCTAGTACTTTTCCACGTCATATCAATCAATATTTAATGCCATAAAGGTTCCCACTACCCACAATTATTAATTATTTATTTAATTAATTAATTTTCACAGTTCTTATAGATGAGATGGTGGTGGCCATGTGGTATTGAATCAAAGGATAGAAATCCTTTTATGTGTGTAAATGCTTATATATTTGGATTATATATGTGCATTTTATTTTGTAGCTCACCTTATTTGCTTGTGTTTGGTGATGATCGTGTATTGCATTATACGTGAGCAGAGGATGTTGCAGGTGGATCTGGTGAGGCATAGAGCTGGAACGTGGGCTAGCTTGGGAAATTATTCTTGAGAGTTTTATGATTTTATGAATTTAAAGACTTGTAATCATTGGATTATTGAACTTAACTTTTGTATTTTGAGTTTTTTATAAATTATGGATTTGAGTTGTTTTATGATGTAATGAAGTTTAAATTTTCCCGCGTTTTTGGGAAAGGCAATATAATAAATGATCTTGATATATTATTTCTATTTTATTTTATTGAAAATTTGTAATATCCGAACGGGATGTTACATTTTGCTTTAAAATGTTTCAAGTTTTAGCTCATGTGTCTTAAATGGTTAAAACAAACATTTCACTTTGTATTATCTCTCTATTTCACTTTTTATTATCTCTCTTGGGGTTTTAAATGGGTAACAGTGAAGAAAAATATTATTAATATATATTATTACACCATGCTATATTTCAGAATATTTACTTTGTTGAAGAGTTTTTAAGCAATTTTGAATTCTTACATGCTTATATTAAAAGTAGCTAGCTATATAGAAATTGTTTTGAAGCTACACTTGCCCTCTTTTATCTATAGCTTAAAACCAAACCATTGGAGTATTTAGTATTATGATAATTTCATGGATCTATTATGTATTATTTTGTTTGTTTTTTATGCCTAATTCCATACTTTGTGAATGCAACTTTTATTCTCACTTTGAGGAGTTATTATTTATATTTTTTTTACAAAGTAATGTGCAACATGAAATCTAAAACTATTCAGCAAAGTGTTAATGTGAATTTTAATGTTGATGGTAAATTAAATAATGAAAAAGATAATGAGCTAGAGCCACCTTCTGTTAACAATGAAGATAATTAGGTTCAAGAAGAGAGTAAGAAAGCTAAGACTTCTACCTCTAAAATTTGGAAATATTTTACTAAATTTGGTGTGAAAGATGGTAAAGAGAAGCGCAAATGTAATACATGTAGGCAAGAACATGTAATTGGTGGCACTGAAATAGGTACTTCAACATTGTTGCGTCATTTGAAAAAGTGCAATGTTACCTCAAAATATAAAGACGTAGGGGGGATAATAATTGATAATATGGGAAAGTTAAGGGGTAAGGAAATTGATCATAAGCATGTTCGAGAGGTTATGACAATGGCTATTATCAAACATGGTTTGCCATTTAAGTTTGTTGAGTACAAATGGATTAGAGAATTGCTTTCATATTTGAATCTTGATGTGAAACATGTGAGTAAGAATACAGTTGTTTCTGATTTGTGGAAATTCCATCTTGAGATGAAGGAGAAATTGAAACATGAAATGCATCAATGTCATAATCGAATTTTTTTGACTTCAGATTGTTGGACTGCTTGTACTGAAGAGGGATATATTTGTTTAACAACCCATTTTGTTGATAACAACTGGAAATTGAATAGTAAAATTATTGCCTTCTGTAAAATGGAACCTCCACATACAGGTCATGGTTTAGCAAATAAAGTGTTTGAATGTTTGACTAACTGGGAAATTGATAGGAAAATATTTTTTATAACTTTAGACAATGCTACTGCTAATGATCAAATGCAACAAATTTTGGGTGAACAATTAAGCTTACAAAATAACTTATTGTGTGAGGGATAAATTTTTCATGTGAGGTGTTGAGCTCATATCTTGAATTTGATAGTTCAAGAGGGTTTAAAAGTGGTTGAAGTTGTTATGCATAAAATTAGAGAAAACATTAAATATGTGAAAGGGTTAAAGAAATGAAAAATAGCATTTACAAAATGTGTTGTTCAAGTGAGGGGTATTAATACTAAAGTGGGCTTAAGGTTAGATATACCTACTAGATGGAATTCCACCTTTTTATTGCTTGAAAGTGGTCATAAGTATCGTCGAGCTTTTGGAAGTTTCAAATAGAAACTTTAAACATTGCCTAACAACTGAAGAGTGGAAAAAAGTTGAAACGATGTGTGAATTTTTAAGGCCATTTTATAAGATACCCAATTTGATTTTAGGCACATCTTATCCAACCTCTAATGAATATTTTATGCAAGTATGGAAATTTGAGTGGTTGTTAAGAGATTCTAAGAAGTGATGACCCCTTAATGAAAGACAAGGAAAAATGATGATGGATAAATTTAACAAGTATTGGAGTGAATATAGTACCATTTTTTCTATTATTCCAAGCTTGATCCTTCCATTTGTGATGAAAAGCTTAATCATATAAAAGGAAAGATGTACAAACCTTTTGAAGAATATGTGAGTGTAAGGTCAACAGAAGAAATTTGAACATAGAAGAAGACTAAGAGATTGATCCATATAATGTAAGATAGTCATTATTCCAACTAATTTCTTTATTTATTATTATCTTAATATTTTAATCAATTTTTATGTTTTCATTATATTGTTATAGGAATATATCAATTATGTAAGCCAAAATGTGAATGTAACTAGCAAGTTTGAATTAGATCTGTATTTAACTGAAACACCACTTGAGCCAAAGTATTTTCCTAAGTTAGATGTTTTGAGCTATTGGAAGGATTGACAATAACGTTTTCTAAATCTATGTAGACTAGCATGTGAGGTGTTAAGTATTCTAATAACAATTATTGCCAGTGAGTCAGCATTTATCATTGGTGGTAAAATGCTTAGCAAGTATCGATCTAAACTTCTTCCTGAAAATGTTCAAGCTCTAATTTTAACTCAAAATTGGTCACATGGCTTTGAAAATATTAGTAATTTAATTTTTATTACTTTTCAATCTTTTTTTTTACATTATACTTCTTATTCTATATTATATCATTTGTTAATAATTTGTTCATAATTTTGAAGATGAAGATAATAAAGGTGCTAAAAAAGAAGAGGAAATTATTCTAGGCTTTTCAATCCATGACTCCAATGTACCTCATGTGCCTTAATTCGAGGTAAGCATAACGTTGGTTAGCATATGTTTCTGGTTGGTGATTTTTTCAACACAAATCACGTTGGTTAGCATATGTTTCTGGTTTGTGATTTTAACATATCATTAAAATATGATTTAATTGTTTTATAATGATTTTCATAATTATATGACTTGTCAATGTAGCTCAGTTTTTCTTATTTGCTTAGGTTCTATTTTGTGTAAAACTAAGAAAAAGTGAGTTAAAATGTTCAAGTTAACTACTAAATGCACCCCATGTAATTCCTAAAGTGGACAAATAGTGTTTTGGTAAAGGAGAAGTTTAACTTTAATCCACTAAGTTATTTTTATGTAACATTATGTTGCTTTTGTTTTTGGTAATTGCATGAGGATGCATGCACAACTTACTGGATTCCACTAAATGACAGTTTCTCATCTCTGTATTCATTAAGATTCTCTCGAATGTTTTTCATTTAACATTCATTTCTAGCCATGTGTATATACTTGTCCATTTGAATTTTGTGAGTGTGTATAAGTGATCTAAGTCAACCCCTTCATTACCTATGCAGGTCATTGTAGCATTGGGTTCATTATGTTATGGTGTTGTATGTAGGCTAAGAAATTTTTGTAGGCCAAATGAACTCTCAACTTTTGAAAATGCTTGTTAGTTTAAACTACTTGTTTGTGTGTATATGACAGTCCAAGCTATGAATGTTATGGGACTCAAGAAATGACATCTTTGCTTTCATTAAATTTGAAGTTGGAATGTTGTCATGATCTCTAGAGAAAGAAACAAATTGTTGAAAATTGTTGATCTTACTTTAATTGTGATACTATTGTTGGTACTTAATTAATCTCACTCACTTATGTTATGGATATGTTTATTTTTGAATCATCTTAATCAAGTTTTTATTTCACTTGTAGGAAATGTTTTGTTCAAAATGTTGATAAATATATGAATACATGGAAAAAATTAATTTTTTACGCGGGTTGATGAGTCAACCCATTTAACCCACCAATCATGGTGGGTTCGGCTCACCTTAAAGTGCGCAAGGTTGGGCTCACTCATTTTTTTTACCCGACCTATGATGGGTCAACCCGTGTGAGTCAAGTTGGCTCACTTTGACATGTTTAGGTATGCTACCAAAACCATATGTAGCAAATTGACAAGCACAAGGAATACCGTGAACAAATCTAACTATACAATACTTTATCAAACCCGACAAACCTCACCTGATCATTATCTTTGTCAAAATGTTGCAATGCAAGTTTTGACACAAAACCCTACAACTTTTTTGTATGTTGTGATGTTAAGAACATGTCCAACCCCATGAATACTATTATGAAATGAATCTTTAATTACATTATGTTACAAAGTTATCATGTTGTTAATTGAATCCCAACATAAACATAAGCCTCCCATGGTGGTATGAAGTACCTATTTAAGCTCTAGTGTGCATGTTCAACCCTACATATCAAAACAATTATAAGTACTTTATAAGCTTTACACTGCACACAAATTATATGGTGAAAATAGTAATACATGCTACTTGTTGTGTTCCTTAAGTGCATCACCTATCAGTCCATATTATTTTCTTTAGGTGGAATTAAGCATATATTGTAAGTTTGAAATGGTGATTTAAACCAAGAAAGGGGGTTGAATTGGTTATTTAAAACTTTTTCGAAAGCATAAAACCTCTTTCAATTGAATCAAATAGACTATGAAATTCGAAAGCAAAAGCTGTAGAACAGTACACTTTCAATCGGTCAAAAAATAAAATAGCAGACTAATTTGTTGTTGAGCTATGAAAAAGTAGATTAAAATTTCAAATCAATCGGCTAAAATCCTGGGAGTTTATGCAGAATTCACAGATTTAGCTCAAACAACAAACTTTACATACAAGACTTGTTACAATCCATATTTCTAACAAGTATACAACTTCAAATTACCCAAGAACACATTAAAGCACAACAAAAAGTGCATTACTTGGTTTTCTTGAGTTTTTAGAGTGATTCAAAGTGAGTGAGATGAAGGAAAGAGAATTGCACAATTGTTTTTATATTGGTTCACTCAATCACAAAGATACATCCTATTTACTAGGACAACCTGAGCCTAGTTTCCACTATATTAAAAAGGTTTACAAATCACACACCAAGATTACACTTTTGAACAAAGAAACTCACAAGATTTTCGACTCACAAAAATCTAGACTAATACCCTGCACAAATCACACTTATAAACCTGAAATCACATTAGGCAAACAACAAGAGGCACAAGAACAACAAAACATGATGGTGACTCTCCCTACCCAACCATACATGTGTTCTTCAAGCTAATCCCAAGCCAAAATGCCTCAAAGATCAACCAAGATCTTCAATCAACTACATTTTTGTATTGCAGAGAGCGAGTTTTCCAGTGATGAATGACAAGATTTTGCGCTAAAAAACTTAGAATTGCTCCTTTGCTCTCACACAACTTATGTAGTCTAGTTTAAGTGAAATCAGTCAGTTGAATTTTTTGTACAATCTGTTGATTTCACTTGACATAAGTGAAATCAGACGATTGAAAAATAATTCAACTGATTGAATACATTCATACTAGAAACTATATACAACAAGCCTTTTAACATGTTAAAACCTATTTTTTCAGATTAAAAAGGACATACTAAGACTAATATGACATCTAACTTATGTTATATAGCCTACCAACATGATATAACACCTAATCATTACATTTAACACATTATTTCCATATTTAGTACACTAGAAACACAATCTTCAAGTGGATCTTCATCAATCTTCATTAAACACATGTGATCTTCATGCACTTGGCTTTATCAAATCTTTGTTTCAAGTTTGCTTGTGCCAACAATCTCCCCTTGATTTGATGAAGCCAGCACCCTCGAGTTGAATTGATAAGCTAAGATCCATTGAGAAACCTGAAAAAGATTTTGCACACAAGATACCAATATATAAATACATATCCAAGCAAAAGCACACAAGCATACATACATATCACATGTGCATATGCTCCCCATTTCAATAATAATGTGATTTAAATTCATATTTCAGATCCAATTTGCTATACTACATGGTTCCAGCATATTTAATTTTAGGTTTTCCAACTTAACCCAATTTTACTCATTTTTAACTCAACTTTACTCATTTTTCTCCCCTTTTGGATTCATCAAATTAAAGATAATGCACATATCATTTTGGAAAGAGTAAATTTTTCATTAAAGCGGTAACACATGGGACTATTAGGGCAACTGATAGGGAATACAAACACCACATAATCAAAACAGAAATGGAAAACAAAACATGAAGTTGAGACTAATAAATTAGTCCATTAAAAATGAAAACAACCGATTAAAATACTGGAATAGACAAACAAACACACAAAATGTAGTACTAAAATGCAATGCATGACTTATGATTCATCCCCTTCACTCATCATTGTGGTTGTCTCTGTTGTAGACATTGGAGAGGAGGTCATGAACATTATGCAGCTGATCATCCAAGTCTTGGAACCTTGTTATGCAATATGCATGGTGTGCATTTTGTGCCATGTTCAAATCTTGAAGTTGGTTGAGAACCATCCTCTCAAACTGGGAATATACAGACAGTGGCAGAACTTGGACCAAAATTTTATGGGGGTCAATTATTTTTTATATATATAATTTTTTTTTTCTACATTAAAATAAAATCACTTCCTCACATCATTTTCTTTATTCAAAACAAGCACATATGATAATAGAATCCAAAAAGATATGATAATAATATATATGAAAGTGTAACATAAAGTTTATTATCAACAATCACATATTAAACAAAGCAAAAGTTATCTGTAGTGTCGCAACCAAGATCGCGATGGGACGACGAAAATAATTTAAAAATCAAAACAGAGGAGTCGCCACCATAGTTTGTTATGGGAAACTATGGAAAAAACCTTAAAAAGAATGGTCTTCGAAACCAAATTTGGATTCGGGAGTCAGTTACGTGTGGAGAAGGTATTAGCACCCCACAACGTCTGTCTTAAGACGGTTCCCTATTTAATTAAGCGTGCAAAGTAGAATTTGATGCTTAAAATATTTGTTATTCCCTAAAAAATCAAACAAAATAAAAAAACACATACAAAAATATTAAAGATTAAAATAAAATTATTTTTTATTTTTTGGGCCCGGCGAGGATTGTACCTCGGTCCTACGTATTTCCATTTGGAAAATCAGGGATAACGTAGTTCTTTGTAAAAAATTTGTTGTTTGATATTATTATTTTGTTTTTTAATTTTCTAGATTTTTATGTATATGTATATTTTATTAATATCAAGAGAACCCGAGATTCTACATGATAAATATTTAGTTATCAAGCAAATCCGAGATTTGACATGATATTTAAGATGATTTTATAATTTTTTCTTTTTATTATTACTAATTTTCTTTCAAAAAAAATAATTAAAAGCCTATAAAAGAGTGTTTTGATTATCAAGCAAGTTCGATACTTGACATGACATTCATAGCTTATAGAAAAGAAAATAAATATTTTTTATTTTATTTATTTATTTATTTATTTATTTTAGAGAATTAAAGTCTACGAAAAAAACACCTTTTTAAATAAAGGGAAAGAGAAAGGTTGAGCACATCAATGACAAACCCAAAATCATCTAACATGAGAACCCCGAAATGCGAAACATGCTCAATATCATCTGATTGAATAATTGACCCAGTCCCTTGTTGTTTGAAGAAACCCTCCACTTCCTTTGGTATTTTTTTCACGAAAAGCAAACATGAGATAATAAATCCAGTCTTTCACTAAGATTTCGAATAGTTGTCCCGAATTCAAGTTGATTATGTTTCGCCTCTTTCTCGGGGAAAGACGATCAAAAAATTCCCAATCATGGTCCTTACTGATCGGATCATCCATATAATATACAAAAAGGAACTCCAGATATTTGATATCTTTCTCTTTGAATGAGATCTCAATTCCAGCGATGGTTTCATTAGATATCTTACAACTAGAATCGCTTTTTTTTCTTTAATCATATACAACCATTCAAATGATCATATATTTGGTGTTATAAGAGAATCATGAAAAGCATTAGGAGCAAAGAAAATTTACCTTAAGGTGACTCCCTTTTTGTGTGTGCTCTATAATAAAAAAAGAGGGGGTTTTCAAAAAAAAAATTTGTCTTGCATTGGATAAGTTTTGTGCTTATATAGGCCCTTTGGGGTACCCTGAAATCGTAGTCTTTAATTATAATAAAATATATGAGGAAGTAATTGGTCCTAATGAAACACATTATTGAAATTAAATAGTCGCATAATATCCACGATATTGATTATAATTATTAACGAAATATTGTCTGTAATTACTAAAATCATGTTTTCCGTCACATAAAGATCGTGATCAAATCATAACATATTATTCATATAATTTATTCTAATTATTACCATAAATGTTTTCTTTTAACTATTAAAATCGTACCATTCTCTAAAAGTATCGGAAATATTTACTTCTATTTTTTTAAAATAATATCTTTTATGACTGACAAATCAATGAGGCACATCACATAAGCGTAAATGCAAGATATTTATTCAAAATATTGCTCTTAATATTATATCCTTCTCTAAAAACAGAAATCATAAAATGTTCTTTTTTGACATGTCATGTGAAGAGTGTAAATAGCAAACAATGGGGTGAAAATATATACAAAACATTTGGGCTCATAAAAAGGTGTGATAATTAAAAATAAATTAGATTCTCCCTTCTCTATCTTTTTTTTTCTTTTTTTCTTTTTCTTCCATGGTAGTTAAAGTTAAAAAACCTACCATCAATCAAAACATATTTTTTATTTTATTTTATTATTTATTATTATTATTATTTTATATATTATTTTTTTTAACAAAACAAATGCATTTACCCGAATGAAATTGGGTGTTGACATTTAGTCATAGTGTTTCTCAATGCTCTTTCAATAACTTTAATTCTTGAACAATTGAATCAAAACTAAAGTTTGTTGCAATATCCCTTTCAATTTAGATTATCATATTGCTTGCTATAAAAACTTTTAAAACCTATAAAAAACACACAAAATTTAAAACATGTTGATGACAATCAACTCAATGCCAATTAAAATTCAATGAAAATCAACTGAATTACATGTAACAATGAAAACATTTGAGTCAGGTCGTCCGCTTGGTCTTTTACTATAAAGATAACATGGTAAGCAATATGCAACATTTTTTAATGGCGAATACCGAATACTCTAACCATGAAGGAAATAAGCTAAACCATGTGTATTGAAATCTTCTTGGATAACCATCTTTACTAGACAACGAATAATTTTCTAGATGCATTTGAGATGGACCTCATTTTAGATATGCCCTTCGTACCTCATTAATTTGATTTGATGAGTATTGCCAAATTTGAGGAGGTTTCCCCGGACCACGTTCTAAAGCATTTTCAAATTCATTGTATGTAACTCTAGAAACTTTAGATAGTTGTTTTTCATTTTCTTCAATTTTTGGATTATTGTGAAGTTTCTCAAGTTTAGATGACGTAGATGCATTTTTTTTATCTTCATCACGAGCATTCCTCTTGAAAAAAGAATCAATTCTTATAATCTTTATCATAATTTTTCTAATATAAATGTGCTACCTCTCAACTATTTCAGAAAAGATAATATTATGAATACCTTAAATTAAACCTCAAAAACAAGACTCAATATTTTAAGAAAATTTACACCTTCTAAATGATTAGTTTCCCTTATCTTAAAGTAGATTCCAAATATTGTTCTCCCCTTATACAATTTCAAAGGCTAAAATAACTCTATCTACACAAAAAAAGTTTGATCAACAATTAGAGCATGATTTTATGATCATAAAGATATGCCTAAAGCGTAGAAAAACCATAAAAAAGAGGAAAACATATTGTTTCGAAAAAAAAACAGTAAAAAATGAACTTACTCAAAAGAAAGAATTGTTTGATCCAAAATATTCCTTAACTCCTCAATTTTGTTGTGGTGTCATTTGATTTTGAAAATGATAAGAGATTGATGATAAAAATTGGAATAGAAAGAATAATGGAGAAAGAGATGGAAGTACCGAAGAGAAAGAAATCAAATAAAGAAACAAAATAAATTACAACAAAGAGAGGAAACGTGATTTTTAAATTTAAATAAAACTTTTTAAAACTAAATTATATTAATAATACAATAATATAATAATATATTTTTAAAGGGTTAAATATGTTTTTAGTCCCTTAAGTTTCAGTAAATTTTGGAATTAGTCCCTCTTTGAAACTTTATACTAATTTAGTCATTCATCTTTAGAAATGCGTGGATTTAGTCCTTCTTACCAAATTTTATTAAGTTTATTTGACATTTTAAACGCATTTTATGATAATATTTGAGTTAACATTGAAGCGAAAATGTGTCAAACTGTGTAAATAATTCAAATACTATCATGAAATGCGCTTGAAACATCAGATAAACTTAACAAAATTTGATTAAAATGACTAAATTCACACATTTTTAAAGTTGAATGACTAAATTGGTCAAAAGTTTTGAAGAGGGACTAATTCCAAATTTCACTTAAACTTGAG
>Ga0209589_1007848_pt1 | contig 16925 bp, 7 predicted proteins | sample CowpeawhiteBW_FD_187525 | JGI IMG/M metagenome (GOLD analysis project Ga0209589, IMG submission 187525) | Root nodule microbial communities of legume samples collected from California USA - Cow pea white BW (SPAdes) (version 2) | ecosystem: Host-associated > Plants > Roots > Nodule | place: USA...
TATATATATATAATATATATGTATATATATATATATATATATATATATATATATATATATATATATATATATATATATAAATAACACTATGTTCCAGCACATCCTTTATTAAATATATATATTCAACAAAAGGGTGTGTTAGACATAGTGTAAGATCCAAAAAAATTAAACAAATAAATAAATATTTTTTTAATATAAATGCGAGTAATGAAATCTTTATAATATTTAATGCGGGAAGTTATGATAAAGAACAGTGCGAGCTCAAGTAATTAAGAGTACTTGGTTATTATGAAAGGACTTGGGTTTGAATCGTGTGCATATCATTATTATGACATTTTAATTGTTTGATTTAAGTTATGTGCGTGTATGAACATCTGACATAATGTTAGATGCGTGAATTGGCATGAAACATGTGATGGTGTGTTAGTTTATGCATTTGCTTAATTGGTAATTGGGTGGTATGCGTTCATTTTATTTTGGCTGTGAGGGGAGATGCTTAGAAACCGGGAAACCCTCAAGTTAATGACAATTGATGGTTATTTACCTATCTCTTTTAATTTATTTTTTTTAGTGAGGTACTGAAATACTTGGGTTAATATTAAAATAGGGAGAAAATAGTAGGGTTCTAGTGGTGACTCATTTGTGGACTGTAAGAGGAAGAATTTTCTGAGCACATACCTAAACCTAAGGAGAGCTAGTGTGTGTTTTGGGTGGAGACAAGAGTAGTAATCTTTGTTGATCAAAAAACAACTCTAGAAAAGCTTTGGTGCGGGGAATCAAGGTTAGGGGAGTTGAGAGTCTTAATGATTGTATTTAAATTAATTTCGTGATGTATGAACTATTTGTGTGCCATTCTTTCTGCATTTCTGGATTTTTCATGTTTTGGAATTTTTCCAGAAACCACTTGGTGACTTTGAAGGCCTGCCAGGCGACTCATGCAATTTTTGCCTAACTTTATGGGTTCTTCTAGGAACTACCTGTCGGCGATGAAGGGCCGCCAGGTGACACGTGGTAGTTTTGGCTGGTGTAGGGGTTCATTTGAGTTCTTAGGAATGTTCCTGTGTTTCAGGTTGCGTGAGTAATAGCTCAATGTGATGAATTGTTCCTTGGTGATGTTATAAGGATGAATTTTGTGGGAATTTACATATGAGTATGTTAGGGTTTGGGGAAAGAATAGAAAACATGATATTTTATGTGTGATTGGGGGTAAATTGAAGTTGTATGACAAACTGGAGATGTTAATTATTGGAAGCATGAATAGGTGTGGTTCACGAGAAATGGTTAATTATGCAAGTGGCTGTGCATTTTTGGGATTTCTAGTAGGTGCAAGAGACTTTGGAATTTTCCCAGAAACTGATGCACTGCCTGGCATGATTTAACTTGCCTCCAGGTGGCAGCCTAGAACACAGGTGTTCTAGATGGGATGGGCACGAGTTTGGATTCTATTTTAGGTTTGTTAGAAGTGGGCTTTAAGCCTAACTCAACCCCACAAAACCAACTTGTAAGGTAAGGTTTGCACTTGACTTATATATTATGAATTGACCTTATCTCTAGTCGATGTGGGACTTCCAACACACCCCCTCACGCTGAGGTATATTCATCTCGTGCGTGGACAAGAAATTAGTTGGTGGTCCGTTAGCGGCCCGATATCGGATGGAATAAAATGTCCAAGAAAGTTCGCTAGGATAGGCTCTAACCTGGCTTTGATACCATGTTAGAAGTGGGCTTTAAGCCTAACTCAACCCCAGAAAATCGGCTTGTAAGGTAAGGTTTGCACCTCACTTATATATTATGAATTGACCTTATCTCTAGTCGATGTGGAACTTCCAACAGGATTCAAGAGGGGATATTTATGTAACAATAGGAGAAAAATGGATCATTAGTACCTTGGATGTTGGAGAGAAAACATGATTAAGGGATTTGAGCACTAGAAGTGGAATTGGATAAGGACTGAATGAATTAGTGCAAGTTGGTTGTTGTAGTGGGTGGTGTGGTATGAGTTATAAAATGTTGCAGTGGTTGGTCTAGGTTTAGCCATAAGCATGGTCTTCTCTTCCTAGTTTCAACTTGTAAGTAATGGGATCCTATGCATGAATGAATGAGCATGTGGTATACTTAAGTGTAATGTAGTATGTTGTAATGGATTCAATGGAATGGCAACATTGTTGGGGATCAAGAAATGAAATATGAATAATTGAGTGAGTATTGTATGAGTGATATATCATGGTTGTCCGCAATTAAATCTAAGCATTGATATAGTTTAAGTGGGTGCACATATGGAGACATAAATCTGTTGTAAGGCATAGGTACTATGCAATGCCTTTATGAGGATTGCAAGGATTAAAACTTTTTTTGTAGGGAATAAACTAGTAAAATTTGTGTTATTGGTGCAGCACCTGGTGGTGGGAATTGAACCGCTAGGCGAGAGCTACAAACTAGAGGGGTTCTAGAGTGCATAGTGTCTAGCGGTGGGGATCAATTCGCCATGCGACAACTGTGTGGGCAAGGGCCACTGGAACGAGTGGCGCCTGGTGGTGAGAATGATTCCGCCAGGCTATACTTGAAAATCTAGAGACTTCTAGAGCGAGTGGCGCCTGGCGGTGAGTGGCTTCCGCCAAGCGATCTTCAACGCACTACTGCCTAGCAGCACTAAGGCAGTACCAGGCGATAACGCAAGGGACATGGGTTGTTCCATTTGAATTGGGCATGGTCTACAATGTTTTGGATGATACCTTGAGTATGGAACTTGCATAGGACATTCCTGGAATTGTGGTTCGGAATAGAGGGTAAACACGTGGCGATCTTGGGTTGTGGCCTAGTGATATGAAAAATCTGGTGTAAGCATGCGAGTTGTGGCTTGTATGGTTTGGATCCATTTGATTGGCAATCACAGGTAGTGGCTAGTGATGTTACAAATCTTGTATTGGAGAGCTCCACTTGGCGTTACGGATGGTGGTCCGTAACAGGATAGTTCCCCGTGTAACTTGTTACACGAGAGCAGATTGTGTTTCAGGTGGAGCTAGTGAGGTATAGTGCCGAAGTGGGGGCCATAGATTGGGGTTCTTTGAAAACCTGTTTTACTATTTTATAGCTTTATGGTTTAAATAGTATTGGAACTCTTTTTGTAATAATTTACTTCGGATATTGAAGTTATAGCATGATTAATAAATGTTTATAATTTCTCCGCGTTTTGGGGAAACAGATTGATTAATTACTTCTGGTTTATTTCTTTTTTTTATTTAAATTAGTAATATCCAATCAGGATGTTGTTGGAGAGGGTGTGTGACATAGACAATGTTTGTCATGGTCGAGAAGGGTATAGTGAAGAGTTTTTCTATGTTTAAATGTGTTTGTTTCTGCAACTCCATGTTCGATTGTCCGTTGATGAGTTTACAATGGGACTTTTACGTATGCTAAACGCCTTCATAGCTTCATCCAAATGGTTAGTGTAAGACCCGAGAAAATTAAATAATTAATTAAATAATCATTTAATAAATGCAGGTTGTAGGAGCCTTTAAGGCATTTAATGCAGAGTGTTATGACATGGAAAAGTACTAGCTCAAATGGTTGAGAGTACTTTATTATGTGAAAGGACTTGGGTTCGAGTTCTATGTATGCCAATTGTATGTTATTTTAACTGGTGCATTATTTTAATGATATATTTGAATGTGAGTCGTGATAATGTAATCCTAAAATTATAGGAATTATCACGAAACATGATTGGTTGAATTGGTTGTGCACTTGCTTTGTGACTGAATAGTTGTGTGTTCAAACCTTGCTCATTAATGAAATTAACCTTTTTATTTTTGCTAATATAATTGTGGCCTGAATGTGAAAGGGTGGGAAAACCTTAGAGGCAATGGGCAGCCAAAGGAGTTGGTAAAAACAACCCATAATGGTTTATGAAAGGCAATTATAGACATTAAAAGGGTGTTTTCGTTTTTTTTTTCATTAACCCCAAATAAAGACCATATAAAAAGAAAAATAAAGCAATTAGAAGGGTTTTTGAGGCTGAAAACTGAGAGAGTGGTGAGGAGCACGAGTTCTGAGTGAAAAAAAGGTTTTGCAGAAAACTTGTGTGTGCCTGAGACGTGTGAGAGCTAAACTGTGGTGGGTAACCAAAAAAGGGAGGCTCTGGGAATCTTAAAGCAAAGGTTCGAAGATCATTGGGAGCAAGGAATTTCCAAGTAAGGGGAGCTATTTTCGTGTATGTTGTTATGCGCATGTTGAGAGCCCTAGTGTCCTAATTTTATGCTTTACTGACATGGAATTTTCGTGCCTGTGTGCTATGGTCTGTGAATTGCTGTTTTGGTAATGTTGGAAAAGCCTTTTATGCATTTGGGTATGAATATGATGGGGGTAATTGCATTATGTGGTGGTTGTTGTTGTTCAAATTTAATTGTGATGGTTCAAATAGGTCTAAAGCATGTCCATAGGAATTATTGTTGTCTAAGAACTTATTGATAATGTTTGGGTTGGGGTTTTGGCTTAAAAATTCTGGTTTCTGTGCACATAAACATAGAGAACGTCTGCTATTCTCGCTCAGGCGAGCAAGGCTCGCCTAGGCGAAAATAGCAGAAACTCAAAACCTGGTGTTGTTCGAGCATCTCGCTCAGGCGAGAGCATCTCACCTAAACGAGAAATCAAAAAGTGTTGAGGTTGTGCTCGAAGGTCTCGCTCAGGCGAGTAGCCCATGGATTGGGCGACAGAGCACCTCGCTCAAGCGAGAGGTACTCGCCTAAGCGAGAAATTGTGACTTGATAAGTGTGTTTCTACTGACTCGTCGCCTAGGCGAGAGATGTTTGTGTTAGGCGAAGGGAGATCTCGCCCAAGCGAGATGAGCTCGCCTAAGCGAGGCTTCGCAAGCAAGCCATGGTAGCACGCTCGCTCAAGCGAGAAAGCTTAGCCTAAGCGAGACAGGCTTGGTTGCTTAAGCTAAGGCTTCTAGCTCAAGCGAGTTTAGTGCAGTTTGTGTGCGTTGTTTGTGCGCATTGACGCGAACGTGGATCAGGGGATGCTGTGCCATGAGCGGGTAGGTTCATGGATGGTGGTTAACATATGATGGTATGAGTGGGGAGGTTCATACTCAGTTACTTTCATGTGGGGATACGAGCGAGGTAGGGTCGTATGTTCCGTGCTCACATTTGAGAGATGTTGTGTGCGAGGAGGTACGTAGATGATGGATCACATGTGTTGGATTACGGGCGGGTAGTTCCATAGAGTAGGACTACGAGCGGGGAGGATCGTAGAGGCAGGACCACGAGCGGGCAGGTTTGTATGAGCATCATAAATCCCAAGTCAATGGCTAACTTGGTTATTTGAATTGAAGGCTGAAAAGCCTTGAGGATATTATGGACTTGGCCAAGGTTTAATTTTAATAATATAACTGGTGTATTTATTTTGTTTAATTGATGTGTTTTCCGTTTATTATTTGAGTTCACCCTTTCTGTTTGTGCTTGACGATGATCATGTAATTCTTTACACAGGAGCAATTGATGATACAAGTGGTGTTGCTAATACTTGAGACGGAGAGAGGGGCTAGCTTAGGATTCGAGATAGGAACTTATTGTTTTTTTTGTTATCTTTATTTGATTTTGGAAATTGTAATAAGACTATATTTCTTTTTATATAACTTTAATTGATCTTTAGCGCTTGAATAATTTATGAATTTTCTCGCCTTTGTAGAATAATAAAAGTTTGATGTTCTTTTCTTAATTATTTAACTTAAATATATATATATATATATATATATATATATATATATATATATATATATATATATATATATATATAGTAGGGATGTTACAATTAGGGTTGCTTAAAGATGTTTAGTTTGTTGTGCTAGACTCTATATCGATCACTCTCACCAGAGTGTTTCTTATATTTTTACATAACTCGCCCAAAAGATCCCATTACATGACTGTCTTTGGTAAGTAGATTGGTAGCATGTGTCCTTTACACATACTCACAATCTTTCAAGAAGTTCAAAGATGGTTTCTTTAGGGCGATGAACGAGGTAGGTCGATCACACTTTTCTAACCAGGAGGGGAAACTAAAGTGATCGTTCTACTGGACAATAATCCAGTGAGATATAAGGAATGGTCGAAAGATATGTTGTCTTAGAAGAATAGGAGGATTGTCAATGTCTAGCCCATACAACATCTTAATGGTAACATGAATATGATTTAAAGCATTTACACTCACTCTAGATTCTTGAAGGAATAAGAATAGAGATTTCTAACACAATACCATGAATAGGGTCTATAGCGCATTAGGTTCATCGATTCAACTTTTTTATTGCCATTTGGAATACAAACTTCATCTGGTTCGAGTATACATCATATTAACTTAAACAAATCTAAAGGACCTATGATTTTGCAGATCTTCAAGGCGTCTAGTCCCTTCCCATTTGTACATCAACCTCTGTATCGTCTGTCCAATGTAACACATGTTAATAGCAAGACAAAGCCAACAAATACACAAAAAAGAAGGTAAGCTAATCATAAAATAAGCAATGTCACTTTATTAAGCATGCATCAGGCCATATATTTTCATATATTGATAATTTATCAGTTAAACATCTCTAACCAGTAATACATGAATCATGGATCTCTTTATATATATATATATATATATATATATATATATATATATATATATATATATATATATTAAAAAATTTGTTAAAAAATAATCTAATGTTAACTATTTATCATGAATCAAAATATAATTTATATAATTATATTTATACTAATATATGATTTTATTTTAAAATTTCATTTATTATAAAATTGAGTTATAATAGTGAGATATATTTTCCACCTTTTTATAATAACTAACTTATAAGCATATAAAAAAAATTAACTTTATATTTCTTACAATATTTTTTTTAAATAAACTAATTCATTATTTTTGTGAATAAAATGATTTTAACTTTTATTTAGTTCAAACTCAAATAATGTGTTTTTGGGTCATCTTAGGAGTTATGGGTAAGGATGTGAAAGTGATCTAATCCAATTCATATGGGTTGACTCATCACAAATTGAACGAAAAGTGAATACGTACCACACCAAGCCAACTTAACGAAATAATAGTAAAACGATCACCATACCTATACGCCAAAACATTCAGGTAACCGGCCTAGGCTAAGCCGGTCTAAGCCTAGCCGGCCTGAACCGATAACATAAATATCCAGAAGAATAACTCGCCTAAGACAACATATCAAAGGAAGTAGTCAGTTTAGGCCGAGTACCTTAATACGCCTACCAAAACCTCCCTTATGTTCAATAAGCCCACAATAATCAAATCTAATGGCCTGGGTTTGGACCAGGCCCACTTACAGCCCAAACTAGAGCCCAAGCCAAGGCCCGGCCCATGGCATGACCAAACATAATTAATACTCTATAAATACACGTGGACCCCAGTAATTAAAGGTACGCATTCATTACTCCATTAATCACCTGATTTGACCTTTTGAGAGCTTTGACTCACTTGAGCTTCGGAGTCCCTTCTGCAGGTAACACCTCCTAGGTCCAAGCTGACATGTATCAACCAGGAAGAGCCCAACTGAGGAGATAGCAGACTACATGGGTAAGGTGACGTTTGTGCCTAACTTATCTTGTTTGTTCTCTGCAGGAACAATTGGCGCCCACCGTGGGGCACGAGACAAACACCTTAGTACCCGCTTTTCTCTGAAGATGGTTTCAACCCGTAACAGAGTTGGAGCTAACAAACATGCTGACGCTGATCCCTCAGGACCAGCTAACATCACGCTTGACCTGGCCGCCATCTTGGACAGCTAGGCTAAAATGTAACAAGAATTGGCAGATCTAAAGAAATGCAGCACTGATGAGATGGAGGCGCTGCGGCAAGAGAATTCTCGCCTCAGGCGAAAGATCGAAGCTGATCCCACCTTGAAAGGAAAGGGTAAGGAGGCGTTTGAGGCTGCAAGGTCCCCGGCCTTCCAGCCCACAGAAGAAGAGAGTGAATACAACCCCACCCCTCACACCTTCACCACCACCCAACAAACACCCATTCCCTCCACCCATCCCACTCACTCCCCATCCACCCAACCAGGGCACACCGTAGCCCATACCCCTGCTACTACCCTCCCCACCACCCAGATCCCCTACAATATACCCACCACCCTACACACTACACATGTTCCGCCTTACAACCCACAATACCTCCCGATAACCCACATCCCCCCTCACAACTTTACCTCCACCTTCCCCACTATGATCAACCATCCCATTCCTCCTCATCCGCTCCCACCCCACCAGCCCAGACGTCATCACACCTTCACTGACTTTATCGCCAACACTCCCCTTCCTGCCCAGTGGGAACCCTTCATACTAGACCGCTATACCGGTGAAACTGACCTTGATGAATACCTCAAAGTCTACATCACCCATGTCGCCCTGTACACGTCCCAAGACGCTGTCTTCTACAAAGCTTTCCTCACCACCCTCAAGGGCCCTGCTTTAGAATGGTTCACAACTCTTTCACCCTACTCCATCGACAACTTCGACGCTCTCTCCCATATGTTCTCCACCCATTTCGTTGGCAACCGCCCACATCAAACTACCACAATCTCCCTCCTGGGCATTAGACAAGAATAAGGCGAACAACGTCTATCTCCACCCACCTACCTCTATGCACGAACTTAAATTGCGTGCGGCCGACTATGTCTGCATGGAGGAAATGCAGACCCTCCATACCAAATTCTGTAATGACTACGCAGCCACCACCGCCAACCCTACCCCACAACCTCCCCGCCCCGATACCCGCCCACACGAGCCCCGCCAACCCCGCTTCACCAGATATGCCCCTCTTACTGTAACCCGATCCCGCATCCTTGATGAGGCCCTACAAGCTGACCTCATCCCTCCACCACACAAGACAACCACTCCTCCTAATGCTGATATGACCAAGTATTGCCACTACCACCGCAATCATGGCCACACCACAGAAGACTGCAAAGCACTCCAGGATAAAATAGAAGAACTGGTCTCTGCTGGTCACTTTCTCCGTTTCATCCGTAGAGATGATCATTCCTCTCGATCCTGCCACCCCCTCGATCCAACCACAGACGCCCTACACACGACTCTCGCCACGATAGATGCCCACCCCAACCCGCTAACCAGGAACCCAACCGGCCCGCACCGACATCACCCCCGCCGATCCTCCCCTACGTGGCACTATCAACACCATCTCTGGTGGCTTCGCTAGTGGAGGATCCACCTCTTCTGCCAGAAAGAAACACCTCTGCCATATTCAATCCATCAATCATATCACCCATTCCCACCACAGACGCCGCATGCCTCCCATCATTTTCACAGACGACGACTTTCACGGCCTCGACCATCTATAAGACGACCCCATGGTCATCACAGTTGAAATCGAAAACTACGCCGTTAAGAAAGTCCTTGTCGACTAGGGCAACTCTGTTGACATTCTCTACTAGGCCACCTATCAAAAACTCCAGCTCCCGGACACTGCTATGGTCCCGTATGACGAACCAATCTATGACTTTTCTGGCGAACAAGTATCCACCCGCGACTTCATCGACCTTCACACCGTGTTTCGTGATGGAACCCAAACCAAAACCATTTCCATTCGCTTCCTTATCGTCGACGCGCCAACATCCTACAATGTCCTCCTAGGCCGTCCTTCCCTCAACACCCTCGGCGCTGTCGTCTCCACCCCCCATTTGGCCATGAAGTTCCCTTCTCCTTCCGGCGACATCCTCACCGTCCACTGTGACGAACGCCTGGCACACGAATACTACATGGCCAGCTTGCACCCACAACTCCCAATTCAACAAACCAACCACATTGAGCGACCACCTGGCTCCGGCATCACCCTATCAGGCAAAGATCTAGACCCCAGAGTAGGCTGGGATGTTCGTCTCGAACTAGTTGAGGAGACCTCCCCTCTAGAGCTTCCCAATGACCACTCCATCAACATAGGCACCGGTTTGAACTCTGACGAGCGTGCCATCATCACACATATCCTTGTAAGCAAGACAGACCTTTTCGCCTGGTCAGCCGCGGACTTACTTGGGGTGGACCCTCTAGTCGCCTCCCACAAGTTATCCTTCTACAAAGAAGCCCGATACATCTCCCAAAAAAAGCACAAACTTGGTGAAGAACGCCGCCTAGCGGCTAAAGTTGAGGCCGACAAGTTACTGAGCGCAAGATTCATCAAAGAAGCTCAATACACCACTTGGCTTTCTAATGTAGTCTTGGTGAAAAAAGCCAATGGCAAATGACGGATGTGTGTCGACTACACGGATCTAAACAAGGCCTGCCCTCGCGATGCCTACCCCTTACCCAATATCGACCGACTTGTTGACGGCGCGACAGGGAATAAAGTGCTTAGTTTTTTGGATGCATATTCTGGATACAACCAAATCCCTATGACCGCATCTGACATGAACAAGACCGCCTTCATCACAAACGATGCCAACTACTTTTAGAGAGTTATGCCTTTTGGTCTTAAGAACGCTGGAGCAACCTACCAACAACTGATAGACAAAGTTTTCAGCCATCTAATGGGACAATGTGTCGAAGTGTATGTTGACGACATGGTTGTCAAGTCTCCAAGCCACCACCAACATGCCGAGGACCTTTCGGCGGTCTTCTCCGCGTTACGTCAATACAACCTTCGTCTCAACCCTGACAAGTGTGTATTCTGTGTCGACCGTGGTAAATTTCTCGGATTTATGTTGACCCAGCGCGGCATAGAGGCCAATCCCGAAAAATGCAAGGCAATTATCGAAATGCACAGTCCCGCTACCGTCAAAGAGGTCCAACGCCTCATAGGCCGCCTTACAGCCATTTCCCGATTCCTGGTCAAATTGGCTGAACAAACAAGATAAGTTAGGCACAAACGTCACCTTACCCATGTAGTCCGCTATCTCCTCAGTTGGCCTCTTCCCGGTTGATACATATCGGCTTGGACCCAGGAGGGGTTACCTGCAGAAGGGACTCCGAAGCTCAAGTGAGTCAAAGCTCTCAAAAGGTCAAATCAGGTGATTAATGGAGTAATGAATGCGTACCTTTAATTACTGGGGTCCACGTGTATTTATAGAGTATTAATTATGTCTGGTCATGCCATGGGCCGGGCCCTGGCTTGGGCTCTAGTTTGGGCTGTAAGTGGGCCTGGTCCAAACCCAGGCCCTTATATTTGATTATTGTGGGCTTATTGAACATAAGGGAGGTTTTGGTAGGCGTATTAAGGTACTCGGCCTAAACCGACTACTTCCTTTGATAGTTTGTGTTGCTCATATGCTGTCTTAGGCGAGTTATTCTTCTGGATATTTATGTTATCGATTCAGGTCGGCTAGGCTTAGACCGGCTTAGCCTATGCTGGTTACCTGAATGTTTTGGCGTATAAGTATGGTGATCGTTTTACTATTATTTCGTTAAGTTGACTTGGTGTGGTACAAATCGAATTTTTAAGATAATTTTGAACATTTGTACATTTTAAAATTGTTTTTTCTATCTTTATGAACATAATAATCGGTTATGTTAAATTTATAGTGGATTATAAAAAACTCGACCAAACTTTGATTTTCACCAATTCTGTAAATTATGAACATTGAATATGTGATTATGAATAATGAATAATCAATTATGAACAATGAATACTGATTAGGTTAGGTTTTTTGAGAAAAGCTCATTCTTTAAAAAATAATCGATAAAATTAAAATACAATTTGTTAAAATTGTCTTGAAGTGCTTTATGGATTTATGGACAAACAAATTAATCATTTAAAAGAAAGATAAAAGTCTTGAACGAAGGTAGAAAAGAGAATAAAATGACGAATTTTTATTTTAATAGAATAACTAAATAAAATAATAATACTACACTAAACATACTTTTACTATTTCTCTTCATTTCTTTTGTACTACAAAATCTTGAATTTTTAGTTTTTCTCTACTAAACGGAAAACAAAGCCAGAAAGAAAGGGTCTAATCATTTGAGGAAGGATAAAAGAAAGGAAAGGGTTTTCCAGAGCTATCATTTCACCATTATTATCACTTAAAAAGAAAGCTTTAAAGTTGTCTCTGATTGGAACCATTCGAAAAGGACAATTGTTTTTTAAGGGAAAAGAAGAAGAAAGAAAAATCAATACCCCAAGATGTTCATATTTTTTGTTTCTCTCTGATTTTTAGTTCCTCTGATATATTCTAAAATTCTCTTAAAAATAAGATGCTTATATAAAATTTACGATTTATGCAATTAATTAGCCTCGATATGTTAGTAGAATGAGGATTAAGATTGTTATATTTTAATGATTAAATATTAGGTTATTGTTAATACGAAAAGAATATTAAATTATTGCTTAAAGTAACCTGCATGCATTAATGCTTATGACCTACATATTGTCACATCCTCTAGTAGGACAAAGAAGATTATGCTAAATTATATTCATGTTGTTGCATTTGCTTGTAAAACTCTGGATTCTAATGGTGTAATGTACAATATAATGACAATAACAATGTTTTTTCTTTTAAATCACTAGTAAATTAATCTTATATGAGGCATTGATAAAGTTACACAAATGAACCAAATTATCTATAATATAATATCTAATAAAAAATAAAAAAGATAAAATGATGGATGGATACTTTAAAATGAGACTAAAGACATTTTTACACCATGTAAGGCCCAATTGGTTCTGCCCTTTTATTTTATAGGTTGTTCAATCTTATGGGTCTAAGGGGGTTGGCCCAATTCGATTTCTGACCTAAAGTGCCCAAATCCTAACTTGTGCTTACTTTTCGTAAAAACAGATCCCTCACTCTTCGTTGAGCTGCTGCTGCCGTTTCTGCTAGGGTTCCATAGTGTACCCAGTCTCACGTTCAGCTTGACCATTTTGGCTCACGTAAGTATTCCCAACCTACACTTATCAATCTTTGGTCTTGCTCCCATGAGTAGTGTTAGAGCTTCGGTATTAAACACCCTTTATTCACTTTTCCAGCTCCGTAATCTTCTCCTAAGGTTATGGTGTTCCGTTGTTCGGTGTCGAGGTCTTAAAACTAGCTCATTCCAAGTAAGGGAAGCTAGGGATTTTCGTTCAAGTTTGTTTCTTGCATGTTTTGCCATTGTTTTATGCTTTGTACGAGTATGGTGCCTTTGCAAAATATTAAATGTATGTATGCTGCCGTTTAGGGTGTGGTTGGATGACTGTGCAGGGTGATCGGTGACGAGACCTGACGATCTCGCCCAGGTGACCAGGCCTCGCCCAGGCCAGACTTGCAGAAACAGACCCAGACTCGCGCTCGAGCTCTCGCTCAAGCGGAGAGCTTTCGTTTGAGCGAGACACCATCTCGCTCAGGCGAGAGGGGCTCGCCTAAGCGAGGACGCGTGGGGGTTTGAGGGTTGTTGTTGTAGGTGTGGCTTAGGCGAGGAAGCCTTTCTTTTGGGCGAGGGACATGCTCGCCCAGGCGAGTAGCGGCTCGCTTAAGCGAGAATCCGTGAGCCTCGCAGGGTTTCCCTTATGACAGTCTCGCCTAAGCGAGACCCTATGGCTTGAGCGAGACTGGCATGAGATTTCTTTATGCAACTGTATCTTTTATGTTTTTGGGGCCTTAATTGTATGTTTGGCTTGTTATGCTTTACCTTGAGTATGAACTGTATGAATTGAGTGACCTTGTATGAGGGAGAGGAAATTATGATTCATGAGTTTTAATATGAGGTGAGCATGTTGTTTATATGAGGTGATTCATGGAATTTGAAACGATGGGTTTAGTATGGCTTTGACATGAGATATGAGGGAATGTGGATCAATGAATGTGGCATGGTGTTGGTAGGAAATACACTACTACCTTTGTAACTTGTGAAGGATGAGTGGGATGGATTCAATATGAAATACAAGTGAGAATGGAATTGTGAAGGTTGGCATGATATATATAAATATATGTATATACCTGTGCATGTTAAATAGTATTGGTTTGATTATGATTGGTACGTGTTAGTGTGTAATTCCTTGGAGCCTCTTGGTGAGACTTTCAGGGTCACACTTCAGTGGTCGGGACGTAATTCCATGCCCCTGTTAGTGGGTGTTCATGGTGGTGCCCCATCTATATGGTTTGGTAAGGATTCAAGGTAAGGTTGCATCCTGACACTCTAAGGAGTCAGTTAGTCTCACTTAGAGCGATCTGACTCTTGTGGTGAGAGTAGCAGGAGGCCTGAAACTCATTAAGGGCTAACCTTGTGCGTGAGGGAATTGATTCATTGTAACACTTGTAACACATAGCTCGGGGGTGAGCAGAGGTATCCTCCACAAGTGCAAGCATTCGTTGAATCCGACTAGACTATATGTATCCGGATGAGTCGAGTTAGAGTCAAGTGTATTGTTTGAAAATTCAGAACATGTTTGGATGATATATGAAATGCTTGGATTGTGTATTGACATGTAACTACTTGATGAACTGTTTTACTCTAGCTTACCCTGTTTGTTGTCTGGTTGTCTTGTATGTGGCTCTTCTCTTTTGCGATGATCATCAATTTAATTGATAGGAGCAGATGTGTGAGGTCCTTGCGGTCAACAGGGGAACGGTGACTCCGCTACTTAGTCATCAGGGCTGGATTTTCTATTATGAGCTTTCTTTTGGGGCCACAGCCCATGTATTGGCTGTCCTTTAAACTTCCATTTCATTTCAGTTAAATTCCTGTATCTGTTTAGTTTGATATCGTTGTATGCCTTGGTTCATCGTAAGGCGTTTTGTGGAAACTCTAAGACTGCGCTACTATACTATTTTGTTGTGACATTTCCTTTAATTACGGCTATTAATTAAATGGGGTGTTACACACCACAATATAAAATATTTTTTAGTGTTATATTTCTAAAAATATTATTAAATGTTGTGTCAATATTAAATTAATATTTAGTTATAAATGTAAAATTATTTAATATTTAAAAGTTTAATTTATTTTCAAAATATTGTTGTAAAACATAGCGTAATTTGTTACCTAATTGTAATTCAAATAAAAATAATATTAGTATATATTTAAATTTGTCGATGGGATTGTTTTAAATATTGTATATGGAAAAAAATTAATTTAAAAGAGTACTAATTATTGATGTCAAGTGAATGTTCCAACAATATTGATGTTGAGGAATATCATGCACAAATTCATTACAATATTTGTTGAATTTGAAGATTCAAGTGGAGATGACAAGAGGTGAAGATGTTGTTGTTGAAGATGTATTAGAGTTTCACTTTTTTTATTGGTTATTTGTATTCTTCACACAAGATATTCATAAAGAATTTTTAATGTTTAGAGAAACCTAAAAGAAATTGAAAAGAAAACATTTTTATAAAGTTAAGACTAAGTATAAAAGGTTTTACATAATTTGAATCATATTGAGATCAACAGACTAATTTTACATAGTTCAAAGCATTCAAGAATAAAAAGTTTTGTTGAATTGTTAATTCTTTGTGTGTTCTACTATGTTAAGTAAACTCTTTTCAACTTTATTGTTGTTGATTTTTATCAGTGTTATGAATCAAGAGTTGGTAAAACATATATCGTCTTGTATGTTCAAGAGTGGATAAATGCTTGATACCTCTTGGGGTAGGTTCAATAGTTGATTGTTTTCTTGAGTTTGTAATTATTGTCTTTCTTTGTACATACATTTATTTGATAGTGGAAGTAACTTTTCATGAGAGGATAGCTAGAAAATAGATGTAGGATTGATTCAATGCAAACCAAAATAATTTTGTTGTATAATATTTCTATTACTTGATCTCTTCCTTTGTATTATTTTTTAATTCTTGTACCAATTGGATTCTCAAATTAATTAGTTTTTGATTTTCAAACTAAATTATATTTAAAAGGAACTTAAAGAAAGTGATTCTTTAAAAATAAAAGTTAAAACCAATTCACCTACCTTCTTGGTTTAACAAAGTCATCCTCTGTTTTTGTTACAAGATCGTTTTCCATACAAACACAACAATAATAATAGTGTAATAAGTTTAAACTAACGGTAGAAGGTAATCAAAGGAAAAAACATAATTTAGACATCAAAGTAACTTGATTCGATTGAAGTCTTATTGAACTTTAACATAAGTTCACAACAAAATTCAGTATAAAAAATTTTATAACTCGAACTTTCCCTCTTACAATAAATCCTTGCTTAACTTGCTCTCTTAATTAGTGTATGAATTGATCAACAACTCTCAAATTTTCATCTACCATTACAAAATTTTATATAGAGCGCATAACTATCATAAATAACTTTTGTAAATACATGTAGCCTAACATTTAAGCTACATGTATAGTTCTTACAAACTAAACGATCACATTAATAACAATAGATGTTCTAGTCTCAATAGCTACTATAAGAATTATATGAACTACAAACACTATCATCTTCTAGTTTCGATAGGACACATGTCTTCAACTGGACAATCTTAGGAAGTTAGATGGTCTAAGAAATCTTTTGATCAAATTTTATTGAATCAATCTTCACAAATATTTACTTTGGTTCAACTCAAATATTTTTAGCAAGTCATTTCACTTGCCAATAAGCTCATTACTAGCTTAATCACCAATTAACTAGATCAAATCTAAACAAGAAAGAAACTGGCTAGCTAGTAAAACCTTTTTAATTATTTATGGATATTATAATTTGTTAAACCTCCATATCACCTTCACTGATCCACCACTAGTGCAGATTTGGGATTTTACCTCGCCTTATAGGCCTCGGTTATAGCGGAACCGAAGCCTATAAGGAGGCGGTGGCAATTTTGAAATTAAAGGCAACTTATAGGCCTCGGTTCAGTGAAAAACCGGTGCCAAATGCCGCTTTAGGCCTCGGTTCTTAAGAAACCGGTGCCAAAGAGGGGTTATAGGCCTCGGTTAAGGAGGCCCGAAGCCAAAAGGTTGCCAGAAATTCACCTATAGGCT
>Ga0209589_1007849_pt1 | contig 16924 bp, 6 predicted proteins | sample CowpeawhiteBW_FD_187525 | JGI IMG/M metagenome (GOLD analysis project Ga0209589, IMG submission 187525) | Root nodule microbial communities of legume samples collected from California USA - Cow pea white BW (SPAdes) (version 2) | ecosystem: Host-associated > Plants > Roots > Nodule | place: USA...
TCAGGATGCCACCAATATGAGTCCTCATGTCCTTACATTTACTAAAACCATTTTCCTTAGAATTTCCCTTGAAATCCTAATTCCAACACATTCTCATACAGACCAATTCCACACAATATCATCTCACAGACTATCATGCATAAGAGTCACATACAAGACTAACCATTATCACATCAATTCAATTAATACAACTGCAATTAATCAAAACATGGAAGAAACTCAATTTCTGCAGTGAATCTCGCTCAAGCTAGAGGGTCTCGCCTAAGCTAGAGAGTTTATCTCGCTTAGGCGAGCTACTCTCGCCTGGGCGAGACCTCTTACAGTGGCAAATCAAAGATCTTGAGCAAACTCTCGCTCAGACAAAGCTGGCTCACCTAGACGAGAAGTTCTCTCGCTCAAGCGACTCCAGCTCGCCTAGGCGAGACTTCGCGCAGTGACAAAGGTGATCTTCTGGTATTTTCTCTCAGGCGAGAGCTACTCGCCTGGGCGAAACTACCAGGAAATCTCATCTGTTCTTCACATGCAGGCTCACTCAGAATCATCCAACACTCAATTTCACACACAAGCAGTTTCAAACACGAATTAAACACATAATCAAGCAATTCAATCACTCATGAACACATTTCATACGAAAATTGGATGAAAAGTCAGCTTCCCTTACCTTTTTGTCAAGAACTCAAGTTGGTGAAAATCAAGCAAATTGCTAGAGAGCAGAATTTTCAGTTCAACCTAGAAGAATCCATCACCACGACATGGAGAAGGAAGAATTACGCAGTCAAAGCCAAAATACAGAGGTTGACTAATGAATTCTGGTTGGAATTGAACCAAAGTGAAGATGGAACCTACCTAGGAGAATGGAGGCCGGGAGAGGAAGCTACTGAAGGTCCTGTTGAGCTGGTCCTTCCAGAATCTGAGCACGCAACAAACATACAATGAGATAGCAGAACTGGAGAAGAGAGGTTGGAAGAGAGTTTGGGCAGCAGAGAAGATGAGAAAGGTGAGAAAGATGGGTACGGTGGCTTTTGTTTCAAACAGAGAGAGAGAGTGAAAAATGGGGTATTACAGTGACTGTCACGTGTCACTTCGTGATTTTTTTTTTTCATTTTTTTATAAATTTACATGTGTCAACCTAACAATGTGCCACATGTTAAAGTCAATATTTAATATTCAATTTGGTTCCTATATTTGTTATTTTTGTTCAATTTAGTCATAATTTTATTTAAAATTGATCAATTTTATCTCTGTCGAAGATGAGACCAAATCTAATTTTTATATAAAAGTTATAATGAAGTGAACTTTAATATAAAAATTAAATTTGGTTTCAAATTAGAAAGGGATAAAATTGGTTCATATTAACAAAAACTGAAACTAAATTGAACAAAAATAATGAATATAGAGACCAAATTGAATATAAAACATTGACTCTAACACGTGGCACGCTGTTGGGTTGACACATGTACATTTTAAGAAAATAAAAATAAAACACGAAGTGACACGTGACAGTCATTGTTCATGGTCGTTAATGATTTAAACGGTGTTAGCAAAAAAGATCACATTAAACAAAATTGACGAAAATTAGGATATATTTGAGTACAAAAACAAAATTAGGATTGATTTAACAAAACTTGACGAAAATTGGGACAAAAAAAGTATTTTAACCTATAAGAAATGATGTTTACTTATTTATACACTCAAGAATGATAATAAATGATATAATGGTTATAGCATGGAACAGTAAAAGTATCGAGAGGAAGGAAGGTTTGAATATATACATAATGAGCATCTAAGAGAATATATATATATATATATATATATATATATATATATATATATATATATATTATTTTTTATATTTTTATATATGTGAATTATAAACAAATAAAATGTCATACACATTTGATATTTCAAAGCATCTAATGGTCTTTCAATTCATACATCTATTTCTTGTATTGAAAAATAGCTTGATGTCTTTCACTGTGGTTATTACCGCTATCAATAGTGCCAGGAATATTTACAATAATTAATACTCATATAATATAGATATCCAAAAGATTTTATAGATATATAAAAGATTCGTTCATAATCTGACATATCTAATTATAAAGTTTTTGTCAAGAAGAATATGTGATGAACAATATTATATTAAAGAAGACAAAATGTTGTGTACAACTAATGCGGAAAAAGGAATAAAAGCTAACCTTCACCCATTGTCAGTGTCACGAGACTCCTTTAATGTATTTTTTCGTTTCATACCCTCACTTTCTAAACTTTGATAAAACACATGTGAAATTTAAAATTTATAGAGTTGTATCCATAGCGGAGTAGTTGTCATAATAAATTGTTGTCAATTATATGTGACTACAATATCAAAATTTATGCAACAATTATAAATTAATTGGCAAATGAAACACATCTATGCAAATATTTGACCATGGCCGCATTTTGATCTTGAAAGTTTGATGTGGACTTATGAAATTTTAGGAGTCATATTACATTATGAAATATTACGAGTCATATAATTATAGTATGAAATATCATGAGTGTTGAAAATTTGTAAGGATTGTGAAAATATGAGAGAAGTGATATATATATATATATATATATATATATATATATATATATATATATATATATATATATGATAGATATTATGAGTGTTGTTTTATTTTATTTTATTCATATACTCTCTCTATATATAATAAAATGTAAAAGAATATAAAATATAAGTAATTGGTCTAGACGAAGTTGAAGGTTGACAAACACAATGTTATCTTCAACTCATTAAAGAGTGTTATCAACCTTGACGTATATATGAGTGAGTTGAAAGATTTCCCTTATTTATTATCAGTTAAATAAATCAAGGTAAGGGTGTTCTTTACCCTTAGTCGCATATTACAAAATGGTCAATCGACAATCATACGTGAATGAATCAAAAATAATCGTCAAATGACTTTATGGATTTTTTCTGAAAATAAATTCATAAAATTATTGATCCGGGAATTTTTCCTTTACAAATGCGGATTTATGCTGGATGCAAATTTAAATGAATGCGAACTTAAACGAATGTCTACTGTATCCCACATATCACATAATTATAAATTAATTGACAAATGAAACACATCTATAGACATATTTGACCATGTGAATATCTCATATTATCCCACATAACACATATTTGGGAAATTTTCAATATTCTCTCATTTGGTCCATTTATCTCATTGTCAATCAATACAAAAAACTAAAAATACAAGGATCATGGTGACAGGTCCTCCAAAAGTGAGTATTATCTTTCATGTATTACAATATATCAAGTCTCTAATCAAATATTCTTAACTATAATGAATAAATCATATATGTTTATTCGGTGTCAAACGAAATTTCTCAAAATATGTTTATAAATATGTGCATAACAAAATGATAAAAAACTAAATAAGAGTTTTATTAAAGTAAAAATAATGATTGTCATAACATGGAACCATTGGCGGAAGATAGTTGGGACTAAGGGGAGCCATGGCTCCCCCAAAAGTTTTTAATTTTATCAATTCAAGGCGACACAAATGGGTGAGTAAATGCAAATTTGAAGGCAACTCCTCCAAACAGAAACAAAAGTTCAACTTCAGTATTTGTTGTATAATAGACTTCCCATTGTTTTCAATGCTAGAGGTAGTCCTTTACATTTTTCAACTATCTTCTTGCCAATCCCCGTGAACTCTAGATTTTGTTGAGTATCATCGTCTTTAAATGCATATTTAACAAACAAGTTCCAGCAATCATCTTCTTGTAATTGCTTTAAGGAGTGAACTTTTGACCGCATGGTAGAAGCAACTTCCTTGCTACGTGTAGTGACTAGAATCCTACTCCCTTGGACTCCAAACATGAAGGGCTTCTGCACTTCTTCCCAATTACGTTGGTTCTCGTTCCAAAGGTCGTCCAAAACAAGAAGAAATTTCTTCTTAGTCAACTTTTCTTTTAATCTTGTGTGGACCATCTCTAAATTTCCACTATCATCAGTTGATTTAGTAACAGCCTCAAGAAATTAGCAAAAAATTAAGATATATTTGAGCACAAAAACAAAATTAGGATTGATCTGACAAAATTTGTGACCAAAAGGATATTTTAACCTAAAAGAAATGATGTTTACTCATTTATACACTCGAGAATGATAATAAATGATACAATGGTTATAGCATGGAACAGTAAAAGTATTGAGAGGAAGGAAGGTTTGAATATATATATATATATATATATATATATATATATATATATATATATATATATATATATATATGATACTTTTTAAATTTTGACATATGTGACTTATAAACAAATAAGATGTCATACACATTTGATATTTCAAAGCATCTAATGGTCTTTCAATTCATACATCTATTTATTGTATTGAAAAATAGCTTGATTTCTTTCACTATGTTTATTACTGTTATGAATTATGAATAGTGCCAAGAATATTTAAAATAATTAATACTCATGTAGTATAGATATCCAAAAGATTTCATAGATATATAAAAGATTTGTTCATTTCAAAATCTGACATATCTATTTATAAAGTTTTTGCCAAGAAGAATATATGATGAACAATATTATATTAAAAAACACAAAATGTTGTGTACAACTAATGCAAAAAAAGGAATAAAAGTTAACCTTCATCCATTGTCACTGTCACGAGACTTATTTAATGTGTTTTTTCGTTTCAAACCCTCACCTTCTAAACTTTGATAAAACACGTGTGAAATTTAAAATTTATAGAGTTTTGTGCCCATCGCAGAGTAGTTGTCATAATAAATTGCTATCAGTTATATGTGATTACAAGCTTTTTTGTATTTCAAGGTCAATTTGACCATAAATTTGTAAAATAGGGTCTGTTGAATTTTTTTTTTCAAAATTGGGTTAAGTCGTCAGGATGGAGGACGACTTCACATGTAATGTCGTCCTCCACCTAGCCGGTTTCTCTTCCTTTTTTTCAAAAAAACAAAGTCGTCCTTATAGAGGACGGTTTCTGCGTGCGTGAAAAGTGAAGTCGTTCTGATACATGACAACTTCACTTTTTCAATTTTTTTTTTTACTTAATTAATTTTGTTGGTTTATTTTTTTGTTTGATAGTATTGTTTATCTCTTCACTTTTTCAGTATTGTTTGATACTATTTTTTTAACATTCTTAATCTTGCCAAAGACAATACCTGTACAAAAATTCCTACCGACTAGCAACTGTCATCACTTCCTTCTTAACCGGTGGTGAACCAGCAGATGAGTGCACTGAAATTCTTTTATGATATGTTTGATTTTATTATAGTATTTAATAGATCAAAATTAATCAATTACGTAAAAAAAAATTAAAAAGTGAAGTCGTCATGTATAAGGACGACTTCCTTTTTCACGCACAGAACATAGAAACCGTCCTATAAGGACGACTTTGCTTTTTTGGAAAAAAAAAAAAGAGAAATCAACTAGGTGGAGGAGTGTCGTCCTCCACCCTGGCGACTTAACCCTATTTGTCAAAAAAAAATTTAAGAGACCCATTTTTACAAATTTAATTCAAATAGACCCTAAATACAAAAAGTCGTGATTACAATATCAAAATTTATGCAACAATTATAAATTAATTGACAAATGAAACACATCTATGGAAATATTTGACCATGTGAATATCTTATATTACAGTAAACATTCGCTTAAGTCTGCATTTTGATCTTGAAAGTTTGATGCGGACTTAATTGGGATCCTCACTTATGAAATTTTAGGAGTCATATTACATTATGAAATATCATAAAGTGTTGAGAATTTGTAGGGATTGTGAAAATATGAGAAATATGATATATGATATATATATATATATATATATATATATATGATAGATATTATGAGTGTTATTTTATTTTATTTTATTCATATACTCTCTATATATAATAACATGTAAAAGAATATAAAATATAAGTAATTGGTCTGGAAGAAGTCACTAGTGCAAAATGGTGATATTAGAACAGGATATAAGATTGGTTGAAGCGGAACCGATTTAATTTAAAACACGGTGGCAATTTTGTAAATACTGGAAAGTATTTTAAATCGGTTATAAGGAGAACCAATCTAATATATACATATTAGATTGGTTATATAAAGAATCGATCTAATATTTATATATTATATCGGTTAAAAAAACAACCGATCTAATATGTTTTCTGTACTACAAATTGCAAAAACCCTTTTCATTTTTCAAACTTCGTATTCTCTCTCGTGCCTCCTTTGGTCTTCTCTTTTGCGCCTCCACGGCTTCTTCTTCTCTTCTAAGCGCCATTGACCACCGTCGTTGTGCCCTACCACCGTCGCACCATGCTTCAACAAGCTTCTTCTTCTCTTCCATGCCACTCTTCAACAACTAATGCAACAAGTTTGTGTTTTTTTCCCTCATTTTCTCATGCCTAGGGTTTTTGTTTGTGGAGAAAGCTCTCTTTGTAGTTGTCTTTTTCGGTGCTTGGTGCTTTTCCATCTCCTTTGCAAATGAAGCGAATTTGTGACGTCGTTGCTTTACCGAATGTGTGCCGCGGGTCCCCATGGTGTTTCGTGAAGTCTCTTAGTCAAGTTTGCGGTTGGGGTGCGGTGTTCTCCATGGTGGTTCGTTGGTGATTCACTTGGTGGTTCGTTGGTGTTGGTCTGTGGTGGTTTGTTGGTGGTCTTTGGTTGTTCGTTTCTCCTTTGCCCCTTCGCATGGTCACTTTCGAAAATGTTTTTTTTTCTTTTCAGTAAAAGATATTAGATGGCTTGTTTCAGAACCGATCTAATATGTCTTTGACATATTACATCAATGTATATTAGATCGGTTGCGGAACCGATCTAATATGCGCTCCAGAACCGATCTAGTATACTTATTTTGTACTAGTGAGTTGAAGTTGACTAACACAATGTTATCTTCAACTCATTAAAGAGTGTTATCAACCTTGACGTAGATGTAAGTGAGTTGAAAGATTCCCCTTATTTATCATCAGATAAATAAATTAAGGTAAGGGTGCGTTCTTTACCCTTAGTCGCATCTTACAAAATGGTCAATCGACAATCACATGTGAATGAATTGAAAATAATTGTAAAATGACTTTATGTATTTTTTCTGAAAATAAATTCACAAAATTATTAATCCGAGAATTTTTCCTTTGCATATGCAGATTTATGCGGGATGCAAATTTAAATGAATGCAGACTTAAACAAATGTCTACTGTATCCCACATATCACATAATTATAAATTAACTGACAAATGAAACACATTTATGGACATATCTGACCATGTGAATATCTCATATTATCCCACATAACACATATTTGGGAAATTTTCAATATTCTCTCATTTGGTCCATTTATCCCATTGTCAATCAATACAAGAAACTAAAAATACAAGGATCATGGTGACAAGTCCTCCAAAAGTGAGTATTATCTTTCATGTATCACAATATATCAAGTCTCTCATCAAATATTCGTAATTATAATGAATAAATCATATGTTTATTCGGGGTCAAACAAAATTTCTCCAAATAAATAAATATGTGCATAACAAAATATTAAAAAACTAAATAAGAGTTTTATCAAAGTAAAAATAATGATTGTTATAACATGGAACCAAATATCATTCGCACTAAATGATTCTTAAAATTCTTTAATGACATGCCATTAATAAAAGGATCGACAATCATCAACTCAGTTCTATCGTGTTCAATGACCACTTAATACATTATCTTATAGCTAGATATTTAATGTCAATGTGCTTAATTCTACTCTCACTTCTATTATTCTTAGCAATAAATAACACAGTAGAGTTATCACATTATATCTTCAATGACCTAGTAATTGAAACCACAACTCTAAACACATATATAAACTATTCAACTATACATCATGTGAGGTAGCCTCAAAATAAGAAACAAACTTAGTCTCCATACTAGATATTGGAAGTATCAGTTAAATTTCCTTTAGATGCTCCAAAATATAGCTTAACTAGTTAGCATAAAAATAATCAAATTATTTTATTTTTTATATTTTTACCCTTGTAATTTTTTTACACTTGAAATTTTTTACATTTGGAAAAAATAAAATAATATGAAAAGTTCTTTATTTTTATATTTTAAAACTTTAATTTTTTATTTTTCTCTTATTTTTATTTAATCTAATATAATACTTTTAAATAAAGGGATAAATATGTTTTCGGTCTCTTAACTTTAAGTGAAAATTGAAATTTGTCCATCTTCTAAACTTTGGCTCAATTTAGTCTCCCAACTTAAAAAATGTGTGGGTTTAATCCTTTTAACCAAATTTTGTTAAGTTTTTTTTACATTTCAAATGCGTTTCATAATATTATTTGAGTTGTTTACATGGTTTAACATATCTTCACCTCAATGTTAACTAATAAACTATTGTGAAATGCGTTTGAAACGTTAACTAAACTTAACAAATTTGCTTAAAAGGACTAAATTGACATAGTTTCAAAGTTAAGAGACTAAATTGAATAAAAATTTTAAAAATGAACTAATTCCAATTTTCACTAAAAATTGAAGTACGAAAATCATATTTAATCCTTTAATTTATGTCAACTTCCTCCATTTCAAGTATAAAAAAACATATATAAAATCAAATAAATTAAACACTTATCAACTGTCGAAACTTACCTCTTTGTTTGCCCTCAGACAAATCCTAATTAACAATCTATACAAAATGGTTTAAAACCAATTCATCTTCTGTCCCACTTAATTTAATAAAGCCGGTGTTATTTTTCTGATACTAAACCCTATTACTAATAAAATTCAACATGTCACAGTATATCTTCAATACATAAATCCAAATTCACAATATACTTACACAAATCAATTACAATAATTTAACATTCTACAATCATGTTGTGCACCGTCATAGAATTCTGTTGACCCGTACACTTTTAATATGCTTTCAACGGTATATTTTTCATATCAAAGTAACACATGCAATTCAAATCATAAAGCAAAAAACTCTAATATTTTCATATCAACTTCAATAGTTTAATTAAAATATAAACAATCAAAGACTTATATTTACTTTCAATATCAAAAGAAATTCTCTAGAAATTCATAATATAGACAATCTTTAGTATCTAACATAGGGTTCTCAAAATTTCACAAGTATTTAAAGTTTTTTTTTATATTTATTTATTTCCTCAAATCTCAAACAAACTAATTATGAATTTATATTAACTTCCATTACTATAAATCCTTCTTTTTCAAATAATTCTTTTAAAATGGAAAGAGCTACATATGTTTTAAATTGCTTCCAAGACCTGGTTCAATAACCAAATATATTTATTATAACATTAACTGGTAGAAATTTATATTTTCATATTTCATGTCACATGCGATGGCATAACCGTATTGATGACCTTACTCATGCAACTAAAAAAAAAATAGAGAATTTTAGATCTAGAAAAAGAAAAAATATTCAAATTAAAAATCTTAATTAAGTAGAATTGTCAATATATATTCTAATAGCGGTCTTTAAAATAGAAAATGACAAACAATCATTCCAAAATTAAAAAAAAAAAGGTTAAAAATGATAAAAGTTTTGAGATATGATATTTCATAATAAATAAAAGTAAAAAAATTTATTTTTTACAACGAACCTTATAAATTAAAATAATAAAATATTCATTATTCAATTTTCATAAACTCTCTTTTATACTTACAAAAACTCTTCTTTTTTGTAAACACATAAATAAAACGAAGCATTCTCTTCTTTTTCTTCTTCTTCTTTTCTTCCATCAAATGTTAATAATTTTCTTATTTATTGAATCTAAAAATTATTAATTTTCTTTAAGAAATAAAATTCATACATTTTTATATAATATTAAAACATCACTAGAAGAAAAAATATCACTGGAATCTTATAATTCATGTTTGACCTCGAGTACACCTAACTTTGTTTGACCTTTGGAATTTTGGTATAAAGTCACTAAAGGTAGAAAATGACAAAACAAGAACAACGAAGCGTGATGAATTAATCAAATAAATAAATAAATAAACACGTTCAAACTTTTTTATCATGAACACGTTCGATTTTAACTACATTGATCTAAAACTATTACTTAATTGTGTGTGGCATGTTATTTGATTCTCGGTTTGAATAAAAAATATTCTTTATTTATGTTACAAATATTCCATGACATTGAAAAGTTCATTTTCATGTATTTGCAATTGAAAAAATACGTATTTTTCATGTATACATGTTAAATTATTTCCTAATTTTCTGAATTAATTATATTTCTTACCAGGTTTTAATTTTCTTAATTAAGCATCTGAATTTATATATTTTTTAAACTGAGTATTCCTTAAATACGCTGTTATGAAAAATTAACTACATGCATATATTATAGAATGAGGTCTGAAGCACTTTCAGTTGAAAAACAAATAGAAATTTAGACATTAGATTGAAAAAATATATACAAATTAAAAATTGCCAATCAACTTCAAAGAAGTAAAGTAAATAGAAACTAGCAGAACTTTATTTTTATAGGGCAAAGTATACAAATTTAATTAATTTAACTATATTTTAATCCCCTACTTTATTTTTGTAAGCTAGTTTTTATGCTAATTCCTTAATTTAAGTTATAAATTACAATTTGATAGTTTGATGAGTTGATATCTGAAAAAAACAGAAACAAAGGAACCAGTTTAATCAATTTAATTTTATTTAATCTTCTAAAACGAAACTCATAAGTATATATTATTACATGACCATTGACTATTGACTATTTAATAATTACTTAAAAAAAGGTTAGATCTGAATATCATGTTTATGTTGACATTTAATTTATTCGCAATGTGAAAAAAATAGTACATTTGTAGTTCATAAACATTAAGATCTCTAAATATACTAAAAATATGTTTGATTTTAACTAAGCAAGGTTTCACATTTACAATTTGCGTATCTATGCAGAAACAGTAGTAGTAGCATACTGTAATATTAATTAAAAATTACAAAACTTATTGAATTAAGAGAAAAAAATTAATGAAACCTAAAATTTATTAAAATTTGAAAAAAAAAAAAAACATGTAATGAAAGAAAGCGTCTTGGTAGCTTTCTTTTTCAAGTGCGTTAGAAATTTTATAAACAACATTCCTCTAAAATTTAGTATTAGTCGTGAAACATGATAATATTTTTTAAAAAGATAACAATAATCTTGTAGAAATATTATACAATTTAGGGTTAAATATGTTTTTAAAAAAGATAACAATAATCTTGTAGAAATATTATATAATTTAGGGTTAAATATATTTTTTGTCCCTTAACTTTTAGTAAAAATTCGAATTAGTTCCTCTTTGAAACATTGGCCTAATTTAGTACTCAAACTTTACGAATGTTTAGAATTAGTCATTTTAACAAGATTTTGCTAAGTTATTTGACGTTTCAAACGTGTTGCAAGACAGTTTCTTAGCTAACATTGAAGTGGAAATGTGACTACCGAGATAAACAACTCAAATACTCTCATGAAACGCGTTTAAAACATTAAATAAATTTTAAGAAAAATGGTTAAAAAGACTAATTTCAAACATTTCTAATGTTAGAGGACTAAATTAGGTCATGGTTACAAAGTGAGACTAATTCCAATTTTCATCCAAAGTTAAGAAACAAAAATATATTTAATAATTTATTTATTTTTACATAAACTCTATCACTAATTAGTATTTATTTTCTTTAAATATTTTAACAAGTGAAACCGCCACAAATTTACAGTTTTGTATTAAAACTGTACTGTACATTAGCAGATTCTTGTTTCGTTCCTTTTTAATTATTGCTATTTTTGGAAGACTTTTTTATTTATACGTCATTTTAACGTCTTAAAATAATATTAATTACTCCTTTGGTAATTATATTCTTGTTCATCAATTAATTTGTATTTACATATTTATTTTATCATGTTTTCTAGTTTTGTGCGACAATCTTAAAAACTAAAAGGGTCAAAATAATGACAGTGTCTTTCGTGGAATATATAGTATTTATTTCATCAGTTACATTTGAAAGTTGACTTTTTTGTATGAATTTCAATTGGTTTAAATTGAAATTAAAGAAATTAATGAAGGGGAAAAAATGACATGAAGTGATAGTTATTAGTTAATTAAAGGATATCGCCGCCGTGTTGCCTCCATCGGGGGGAGAAGAACAACCAAACTACAACTCACTTTCTCTCTCTCATTCTCTGATCTATAAATCATCATCTCACTGTAAAAACTTTAACAATTCAAAGGTGCGTTTTTTTCTCTCTGTTTGTGTCTCCATTATTGTGTTTCCTTAACTTTTGCAATTTTTCTGCACACCCATTTGAGTTTTCTGGGAGTATGGCTGCCACTTCTTCAAATTTAGCTTTGACCCATTTTCTATAATCTTGTTTTTGATTCACCACTGGGCAGGGATTGGTGGTTTCCAGTGCAATTTGATCCAATTCCTTGGAAATCACCATGCACCCTTTATTGCTATTGTTGTTATTTTACCAAAAAAATGATTTTTTTTCCAACCAATATTGATTCCGGGAATCCTCAACGAGGAATGAAAATCAAGATGGAATCTTGGTTTGCTTCTGTTTCTGGTTTTCACTTTATGTATGTGATATTTGATCAAATGCGGCTCTTTACCCTTTTCTGCAGTGCTTCCCAAGTTTTGAATTTCTATCCTGAATAGGTTGTTTTCTTCATTTTCAAGATTTTTACATGCAGTGCCAAGATTCTATTCCTAGTATTAGATTTGTATATTTTTTTCTTATCCATTGAGTGTGTGTGTGTGTGTGTAGGCATGTTTCTTGTTTTCCGTTTTATTGTTTGAAAATGATTTTTCTTCTTTATATTGGCTTCTAAGAAAAGTTTATTTTTGAGAGGTAGTTATTGAAGTGGTTGATTGGGACCACATAATGTAATTATGTGGCAATTGGCTGTTAAGTTAATTGATGGGTTCATTCCAGAAAACCTGGTTGAATTATAATCTGATCTGACCGTTTAAACTTAGATCCTACTTCTGTACAATTGCAATTTGATTCAACTTGTCTGATTCTGGTGATTGAATGTGTTGAATGAAACTTAGTTAGTCAAAGAAGTGAGAAACAAGTAATCTGATGAAGAGCTATTTGTTTGTTCAGAGCATAGTTTGTTCTATGAAGAACTTTTAGGAGGTTGAGGTCCATGATATTTTGAAATCTCTCTGGAATAGGAAGACCATGGGACGAGCTTCAACATTCCTTATAATTTTTATAGTTCTTGGTTCTTCCTTTGCCACGTACAATCTGGTAACAATGCTAAGGCACTATGGATCTTCGGAAGGTGAATCTGTTGCTGATGGTGGATTGTATTTTGACCCCATTCTTGAGATGCCTGATCATGTAAAGAATCGGAAGACATCTAAAGCACCTTTTCATGTGGCATTAACGGCAACAGATGCTCCATATAACAAATGGCAGTGCCGTGTCATGTATTACTGGTATAAGCAACAAAAGAAGTTACCTGGGTCAGAGATGGGAGGATTCACTAGGATTCTACATTCTGGAAAGTCTGATAACTTGATGGATGAAATTCCTACTGTTGTGGTTGATCCTCTTGCAGCAGGTTTAGACCGGGTGAGTTTACTGTCATTTTCCATTATAATGTTCTGGTTGCTGTTAGAATTGATTGTGATATACCATGATCACTAAATCAATGTACATGCTTTGTGTTCAAATCTTCAAATTTGATGAAAAGCTTGGGGGTTTTGGACCATGGTACTCTGTTGAAAGAAGGGAAATCTTAGAAAATGATTTGGTGTCAATGAAATAGTTCAAAGAGTGATATTTTGAAGGGAGGAGAGTTGACAGATTGTTTCTAAAATACATTATGCAATATATGTTTGGAAATGATTGACATGCCTAAATTTCTAATGGCCATACATAACACCAAAGAAAAGCAAATTTAGGTGGTCTTTTCCTTTTGTCTTTTCAAGATGAATCTATTAGAAGCTTGATACTGGAGAGTTCATTCTTCAAATGTTTGCTGGGTCATATTTTTTGAGGTCCAATTGTTTAAAACAAAGTTATGATTTAGAAGTTAATGTGCAAATAATGTCAACTGCGATACACATATTTGAGTTTTTTTTGGCTTGTCTCTCCACATTTGTGTTCCTCTGTTAAGTTCTTGTTATTGATGTTTTTAACATTTTGGTAAATAGTCAATAACTGAATGTCTCACTCTGATGTTAGTTATTGTCAATACAAATTAGATGTTTTCTGATGCACTGTATAATCTGTTTGCAGGGATACATTGTTCTGAATAGGCCATGGGCCTTTGTTCAGTGGCTAGAAAAGGCTAAAATAGAGGAAGAGTTAGATCTCTTACACTATCAGAATTGTGATCTATTGTTTTTCTTTTTTTTATAGTAATGAATTATGACCCAGTTGCTTCCCTTTTGATGCAGATATGTGTTAATGGCAGAGCCTGATCATATATTTTTACGCCCTCTGCCCAATCTGGCCTATGGAGGAAATCCAGCTGCTTTTCCATTTTTTTACATCAAACCTGATCAGAATGAAAAAATCATTAGGAAGTTTTATCCTGAGGAATATGGACCAGTTACAAATGTTGACCCAATTGGCAATTCTCCTGTGATTATCAGGAAGGTAGAATCTCTTCCATACCCGTTCTTTTCATGGTCGAGTCGAATTACTTTCCATGTCTTATTGTTGTTAACAATGTTACTGTTTTCTGCTTCTCTAGACTGTAGATTTCTTCCTCAGTATCTAAAGATCTTAATGCTGATTGTTCCGATCCCAAATCCGATAAGATAGTATCGCTAGGGTCAATTACCGTATCTTATCACCGATCCATTTCATATTGATGATAGACCCAGTTCAGAATCTATGAAAAGAATGAATTTTTGTTGGTGGATCCTATCTGCCAATGTGCTAGCAGCCTTAGACTAGGATTAGATGATAAAAAATGAACTTTGATATTTGAGTGTCTAATAATTTATCAAATGATAAGATGATTTTTCTCTCAACCACCCCTCTTTGTTTATATGCATGCAATGCAATGTACCTAACTAAACTCCTTGTTATGTACTTCTCTGGTTTTTTTTTTCAGGATTTGATAGCAAAGATTGCTCCTACTTGGATGAATATTTCTTTGAAGATGAAAGAGGACCCAGAGACTGATAAGGCTTTTGGATGGGTGCTAGAAATGTATGTCTTACCGCATAACAGATTAATGTTGCAGATATTTTTCTTCTAGATGAGGTGCTGCAACTGATAGTTTGATGCTTATGCTAATGGTTTTTTTTCTTCTTATGGAACCAAGGTATGCTTATGCTGTTGCATCTGCTCTGCATGGCGTGAGGCACATTCTGAGGAAAGACTTCATGCTACAGGTTTAGCATAACACCATGTTTCTGGATTTGGTGTTTAATCTTTGTGTTATAAATGACAAGCTTACCCAATTCTAGTTTTGCTTTTCTTGTCTGTGACTTTTCAGCCACCCTGGGATCTTGAAACTAGAAAGAAATACATACTTCATTATACTTACGGGTGTGACTACAATATGAAGGTAAAATCATTTCTTTGCCCTGAATTGCATAGTTGTGATCTTCAAACATTTGTCATAAATTTGCCTTCAGTGAACAGATATCTGAACTTGTCAAATCTGCTTTGTTTCTTGCTATGCTATGGAACTTTGCTTTGGCAGATATACTTTTGTCTCACTAGTGTGTTTCATGATTCTCAGGGTGAATTGACTTATGGCAAAATTGGTGAGTGGAGATTTGACAAAAGGTCACATCTACGAGGACCTCCACCAAAAAACTTGCCTTTGCCCCCACCAGGAGTTCCTGAAAGTGTGGTATGTGTATGTAGGACTTGCCTATTGATTTAAGCACTTTATCCTATCTTATTGGAATAATATGTATCTAGAACACCTTTTCTTGATGCATGGATTTTACCATAAAACTTTTACACAAGATCCTTTGAGAAACTCTGTCTGTAATGTCATACATGTTTTCATTTTACTTGCACAAAAGTGAGAAGAAAATGGTATTTTTTTTCCCCATCAGCATGCATGTATTAGTGTCTGAATGTGAATCAGTAATGAAAGCATACATATGATGTTTTGATACGTCAATTTGTGTTATGTATCTATGTCTAACATGTTTCCATACCCAATACTTTAGAATAATTTACCGATATTTATCAGTGAAATATCTAATGTATAAAGTAGTAATACTTTTATGATAACAATAATTTATCATTTTTTATTTTGACTTTTAATACATGTGATTTTAATTTGGATTCACACAATAACAGTCATTTATTTATCATGTCTTATCTGATACATGTGTCGTATCTAATACACATTTCATACTCAATACACAGTTCGTATCCGATTCGCACGTTTCACCACGTGTTGTATTCGCACGTTTCATCATGTGTCGTATCCATACATAATTACACTGATATAGTCATAAGATTGTTGTTTTATTTTTTATTTCTAACGGTCTTTGATGTACACAACACATTGTCCAAATAAAAAGTTATGGAGTATTGTAATCATAAAAGTATCAGTACTTCATAGATTGGATACTTTATGAACAATTGTTATTAAAGTGTCCTAAAATATGAGATATAAATATGAATACGTGATACAAATCGAAGTATCAGTGCATCAAAACCAATGATTAATTCCTTGATCTCATGTGTTTTAGAATTGAGAAACACCTCATACATTGAGACTTGATTACAGTTTTATATATACCACTAGCAGTGGTTCTGTCCAATCTTTCTTCTAGTGCTGTCCATCTGAAACAGAAACATGATAGAAAGCATTATTAATGTGTTGTTTGCTTATGATAATGTGTGCAGGTGACCCTTGTAAAGATGGTGAACGAAGCTAGTGCAAACATTCC
>Ga0209589_1007850_pt1 | contig 16918 bp, 5 predicted proteins | sample CowpeawhiteBW_FD_187525 | JGI IMG/M metagenome (GOLD analysis project Ga0209589, IMG submission 187525) | Root nodule microbial communities of legume samples collected from California USA - Cow pea white BW (SPAdes) (version 2) | ecosystem: Host-associated > Plants > Roots > Nodule | place: USA...
ATATATTTCACATATTATAAATCATACCAAACTTTAGAGAATGATATTCATACATAATGAAATTGTATTACTTTTTCAGCGGTTCAAGAATTCATCACCTCTACCAGATGACATTATCCACACACTGAGACATGAATGGGCAGCATATCTATTAGAAAGATGGAGTTGATACCACAAGAATTAGAACTCCTTTCAAAAACTTTGTTGGACAAAAATGTCATGTTGAAACTTTTAGTTTGGTGTTATTTGTATTAGTTTAGAATACTTAAGTGCTATTAAATATAATTGTAAGTCCATAATTGTGCTGAAATTTTTATGAAACTGTTTTGGGAATTTTTTGATTTTCAGGTGTGGGAATGTTGTAAAAACAACCAAATTTTAAAAAAAAAACAGCATTGTTTCACGTCTAGTGGTGCTTTGACAAACGTAAAATAACGTCGGCCTAGGTAACCCCTGACATTATTTTACGTCTATCAGAGCACCACCATACGTCAAATAGTGTTGTTTTTTAGCACCATTCAACGCAAAAATTGACGTCTGCTACCTTTTGCCCCGACGTTGGATAACATCGTACCTCTACTTCCCCGACATTAAGTGACGTATGCTCTAGTTTTTTACGTTATTTTGACGTCATCTAGTACGACATTGGTGTTTGGGCAGACATCAAAGATAAAAAATATCGGACATTAAAAGCCTTTTTTATGTTAATGCTGACATCTTTATAAAATTAAAAAATAGAAATTATATGAAGTGTGATTTTATATATATATATAATGTTTTAATTTTATTTTTGAATATCAAAATATATATATATATATATATATATATATATTTATATATATATATATATATATATTTTTTTAATTTTATTTTTGAATATAAAAATATATATATATATATATATATATATATATTTAAATATTAATTTATTTTTAGAAACCACAACTTCAAAATTATTATACATGTAAATTACTATAAAATTTAAATAAAATATAATATATATATATATATATATATATATATCTTTATATCTAAATAAATATTTTTTTCTATATAATCATATTTACTTTCGTAATGTTATTTTATTTCCACTAAAAGAAAAATCGAATTTATTTATGGTCAATTTTGTTGATAATTTTGAAAATTTGTTGATAAAAAAAATGTATCAATGTAATACCAATGATAAACTATCTACAGGTGAAGTGCTGCTAAGTAAATTTTACCTACGAATATTTATAGTTTATTACTAGTTACCATCAAATATAATCATTGGTAAATAGAAGAAATATGTGTTAAAATTTATCAACAGAATAGTTTTGTCTATAATTACCGATAAAAAATATTCTTTCACTAATTGTAGCAACTTCTTGTTAACAATTGTCAACGAATATATATATGTTGGTATTGTCTATTACTTATGTTGTAGTTGTTTTCCTGGCTAATTTATTTTTTATCTCCACTGAAGAAACTTGTATATATGAAGTAAATTGTTAGAATAGGTACAACTCAATAAGGTTTATGTGATGCTTAGGATTTATAACTTTTATACATGAGACAATTATCCAAAGATAAGGAACGAAAGAACAAACACAACCAATTTCTACTGGTTCGATTCTTTAAGTATCTACATAGCAACCTTAGTTAGAGTATCGCGATATCAAATAGAGTTTACAAGATCAATAGAACACAGATCAATCCTAAAATCTAAGATACAAAAACCTTGATAATCCTATCAAGAATAATACACTAATCGAAAGCTACACACATTTGCACAGACTTAATCACCTACACAGTGATTACAACACGTAAGAACTGAAATTACAAAAAGTAATGAATGCACCCGGTTGTGTTTCTAGAAAAAACTGAATATTTTTGTAATAATCAATTATATTAGTGCTATAATTGATTAATTCACCAAAACAAAATATTTTCTCAATTAACACAATATTAATTGATTAGGTTGTTTACCTAATTGATTATTTCGTCAATCAAGTCAGTTATCATTTAAAGTATACTAATTTCATGCCATTTTAGTTCATAAACTATTAATCTTTGATTATATTGATTATATTAATCTTTGACTATAATGAAATGGGTAATTAGCCAAGAAGGAGGGAGTTGAATTGGCTTTTTGAAAACTTAGATTACTTTTAATTTCTTCAAACACTTTTTGACTGAATTAGACCAAGCACGAAAATAGAAGGCAATTACTACTAAACTATACACTTTTAATCGATTGAAAACAAGGATAATAGATTAATTTCAATAAATAGATAACACAACAATATGTTTCAACAAATCAAAATATAAAAAACAATCGATTGAAATACTAAGAATTCTACAGAGTTACGAATTTAAAGATAAACTAAAAAATAATGTTCAAAACGTATCAAGATTGATTTCAATCAACATAATTAATAGAGATACAAACACAAATTAAAAGAACCATTAAAAAACTATTAAACACAAATTTCATGAAACTTTATGTTAAGAACCAAGGAGAGAAAAAAAGATACAAACATAAGCACACAAATTTTTATAATGGTTTACTCAAAATTGAGCTATATCCAGTTAATCAGGACAACTTGAACCTGATCATGCACTATATCAAAAAATACAAAATCCCTCAAAGATTACACTTTTGAATAAAGCAAAAACACCAAGATCCTTGAATCCCACAAGAACCTTAACCCCTACACTGCAAGATCCCACTTGCAAACCTGGAATCACATTAGGAAACACATTGAAGCAAAAGAAAAACCAAACTTGGGTGGAGGCTCTCTCTAGCCAACCAAAACACGTTCTTTAATGCTTCAACCTAGAAAAACTTTGCTCCATGGTCCAAAGATCTTTAATCACGAGCTGCACATTGTGTAATTAGAGAGAGAGTGTGTGTGTGTGTGTGTTTTCCAAATTTGTTCCACTATTTTTCACGTTCAAAAATCTCAACTATAACTCCACTCTCTGAAAAACCAACTAATATAGCTTGACCATAGGTGAATTCAACAGGTTGATTTGTCCTTACAATTTGTTGATTTCACTTGACTTAAGTGAAATCAGTCGATTGAATAATAATTCAACTAATTGAATACATTCATACCATAACTATGTGTAGTAAGTCTTTTAACCTATTACAAAAAATTTAACACATTGAAAAGGACAAACACAAGACAAAAGATATATATCCTATGTCATATAGTCTATGAACACAATATAATCTTCAAGCTTTAAGATCCTCATGATAACTCCAGATGCAATAGATCACAAGCTTGATCAACAACGAATCTTTTCAATTCTTCATTAAGTCTTCATCAATCTCACATGATCACATGCACTAGCTTCATCAAATGCATGCACCAAGGTCACTTGTACTAACATTCTAGACACTACTTCTACCCTAATACTCTAGCAGACACCTTATGCGTCCTTTGCACCTTTGTTTATATGGACATCATAAAATATAAGAAGCTTTTAGCCAAATGATCCTTGTGTACCAAGGGCAACAATCTCCCCATTTATATATGATGGACAAAACTAACCTACAATCAATGATACAACCTTTTCTCCCCCTTTAGGCATTAGCAAAAATAGGGAACATAATGCAATCATCAATCATAGAAGGTAATATTACTACAAGACATACGACAATATGAAAGATATATTGTTTTAAGCATAACCTAGGTATCATGCAACATTAAAACAAAATGACAAAAAAGACAAATATGCATGCTTATAGAGTAGTACAAACCAAAAAGCTAATCATAAATAATTTTTTTTAAAAGAAAACACTAACATAGAAAGAGGTTTTTACGTTCAACACTTTTCCTTTTTTCATCGGTTTTTGGTCAAACATAGATTCAGCAGACGTACATTTACGTTTGCTAAATTATCAAACATAGATTTCTGTCTAACGTTGAGCCCTATGACAAAAAATTACATGTGATGCCAATGAGTCAAACGTAAATTTTGGTCTGTATTTTCCATGTTTTAGTGCCAAAATTTACGCCAGTTAATGCATACTAGACGTAAATTTACATCAATTTATGCATAGCCAAACGTAAATTTTACAGGTTTTTTTAATATTCTTTTATGTTTTAGCATGAAACCAATACTTGAAAACTAGAAAACAAATCCCGAATACCATACAAAGTTCACTTACGAAGTTCACAGAAAATTTAACAAAATCAAAGTACATAATACAAAGGATAACAAAATAAAAGGAAAAAATTACTTAAAATCTAATCTTTTTCTTGTAAATGTTTGAAAAAATAACTTGACCACTCTCTTCATATGTCTAACATGTCATCTTACGATAATGGGGTGGCATCATTGAATTCCTAAAACAATAATACAATGTTAGCTTTTGTAAAGTTGCGCAAAACATACAATTCATGAACAAGTTATAAGTATTTACACACCTTTGTCCAATCACCAATGATTCTTGTCCTAATTATAGTTTTAGTCCAATGCATCACATAATATCTACATTCAAAAGAACTATTCTGCTTATTACAGTAAAATAACAAAGGGAAATTAGGTTCACAAATAATTTCTATACAAAATAATTAACTTATAAGTGTGATTCCTAACCTTTGGAGTTGTAAATTGAACATTTTTTTTATCTCTTATGCAGTAATTGGTTTTATTTTGCCATTACTCTAATTAATTGGTTTATCTAAATAATGTTTTTCACTAGGGGAAATTATGTTTCTCATATAACTCTCATTGAGTAGTAACTACATTGATTATTATTATGAAAACCCTCACATAATCAAAATTACATTAAGACTCGAAATAGATATAACATGTTGCATATTCTGTTTATTTTCAATTATTGGTGTGAGATATTCATTAAACAATAAATATTTAGTTTTAAAATAATTTATTCACTTAATGAGATGATTCATTATAATACTTTAAACACCGAGAACATATAGTTTAAAACACAACACTTTTAGTTTCAAGTATACTTCATGATTGCCAATTGATCTTTTATTTATACATTAATTATCCATTCTAAAATTATAGTGTATCATCCAAGTAAATAAATAACATTATGAATGACTTAGTAACTATAATAAGGAATCCTTTACTTTCAATTCTTTCCACTTCGAGGTAATATTGTTTTATAATCATAATTGGTTTAGCTATTAGAATAAAACTGCATTATGGCAACCAATTGCACTATGATATAAACAATTATAACCATAAAAGAAATTACCAAACAAATTAAAATTCAAACAAAGGTGCACAAAGAGAAATTTCCATTTCATTAAACTAAAGTTTTGACCTTTATTGGAGCATCAAACAATTTTGCAATGCTGACCCTTACTGAAGTGATCAAACCCAAAACATGCAAGAAACTTAACAAACATGTGCTCAAAACCCTGCACATGGTATCTCAAATACCTTTCTAAGGTAGTCACTTGCATAAGCTTAGTGGGATCAACTTTGCCTAACCTTTCAATATAAACAGGTATTCTATCCTTATCCACCCCATGATAGCCATGTGGATAGTACTGCAGGACTTCATTCAACTCACTGAATTCAAAATCCTAAAGATAAAGACAGGAATACCATAATAGTTTATAGCATTAACAATGAATTCAAAAAATAAAAATGTAAAGATGATCAAAATCAAACATTATCAACCAACATGAAAACCAAATAATATATTTTTCAATTTAAATGACTCACCTCCATAGGTTTCCTTTAAGTGTGGTTGTTCCTTAAATTTAACTTGGTCCACTCCAAACTTTTATTTCAACTTCAATCCCTGCCACAAGCCTTTTGCCATATTCACCCGACACTCAAATGACACCAAATATATAATATTGAAACCTATAATACAAAACAAATCACATACAAATTGATAAGGAGAAAACATAACCACTGAGTGATTGATGAATTACAGACATTGAAAACATAACTATAACACAATAAATCATCATTATTCACAATCTAAATTCCACACTGTTTATAAAGCACATAAAGCACAAACCTTTGGTCAGTTGTATGAATTGAGATGTAGTGTGGGAAGACCCCCTTTGTCTTTGCTGCCTCAAAATTAAAAAGTCCTGAAACACATTATCATTTGTTACATGATCTATAAAGTAATCTAGGGACAACAAATGCCACGACCGGTGTAACACCCTCTATTTTATATTAATTATATTTAACTTTCTTGTTTAAATATGTATAATGAAGTAATTTTATGATTTCATAAGTAAATTGACAAAGGGCTTTGTATAATGTAAATGATGATATTTTTGGGTGCTAACTACTTTTTATTTTGGAGTTCCCTAAGTAAAATTGTGATTAAGGGTTCATTAATCGTTGGATTAGGCTAGAAATTTTATAGAGCATTCTTAAAACATAGTTCTTCAATATGATCAGTGGGATTTTGAATTGGAGGTGTATGCAAGGAGCAGTAACTTCCGCACTTTAGTGTAAAAGTTAGGTATTTACATGTTGTCCAGTTATGAGTTACCTTGGTAAATATTTTATTCCTGCTTCGTTAACCGTTGGATCAGGATGAAATTTTTATACAGAGTTTTTAAGACGTAGTACTTAAGTTTGACCATTTGCATGTTAACCGTTGGATTAGGATGAAATTTTTATACAGAGTTTTTAAGACATAGTACTCAAGTTTGACTGTTTGGATTTAGATTTAGCGTTTTATGGTTAGAGAAATAATTTTCACAAGATGAACTGGCGTCACTTACGTCCTATTTTAAGCTATTTTAGTAAAACTTTGATTCCAGTTTTATTAACCATTGGATTGAGCTCATATTTGTTCGAGATATTCTAGAGACATAGGTCTTTAGTTTCCCTGTTGGGATTTACAAATAGATTTGTGTGGTAAAGGATATGAACTTTACACTTTGGAGTAAAAATAAGTCTTCTAGAAAGTCAACAAGTCTTCTTGCAACTACCATGAAGTAGATACAATGCGAATTTCGACCAAGCTTCTCTATATGGTCAAAATAATCTTATCCTCACTAAGGAATATCATAAATCTACCATCAATATATCCTTATCCCTTTGTCCAAGATTTTTCCTATAAATAGGACTTCACTTCACACATCTTTTTCACAAAATCCAAAACAATAGAAAAGGAGAGGTCTAAACTCTTGTGAGAAAATTGAAGTAGGAGAGGGAATCCAACACCTTGAGGTTTTCATTTCCATCTTAGAGTATAATTAGCATCTCTAAGGTATGGGGGGTCTATCTCAAATCTCTAAGTCTTTATCTTAGCAAGTTTTCTTTAAGTTTACAATCTGTCTTCTTGATTCTGAAATTTTCATATATTATCTTGAAATTTTGAGTTGAAAAATGGACTCCTTGGGTATGAAAACCTAGAGTTAGGTTCAAGAATCATCTTATTTGAAGTTTTACACAAAAAGTTATAAATAAAACAAGTTTGCTATTTTACTTATAAAATTTTATACGAAAATTATGTTTTAGTTATGATTATTGTTTTGATTAATTTTCGGTAAAGTTATTGTGAGAGAATGATTTATGCTTGGTTGTTAATTTTAAATTCTTTTTAACTTGGTTGTTTTTACTATTTTAAAAATTATAAAAAATTAGAAACGTAGTTGTTATCCTGCCAAAATTTTGTGAAAGTCTAAAGAATTATAAAGATAATGTGAAACGATGATTATAAATCAAAGTACAAAAATAAAGAATAAAAAGGAATGTATGGATAGTACAGAGATACACTGGGTATAGAGTCCAGAGAAAGGTCTGGTAGACCTAGGAGAATGGAGGGTGGTGATATAGACACCCTGGATTGACGTACACAATTAGCCGGGTATTCGAAAATTCACAGGCCTAACACTCTATTCTCAACCATCCTCTTAACTATAATGTAAAACTAGGAAGGTGGAATAATGTACACGTTGTATCCGTGAGAACGTTTAGCCTGCTAGCACTATCCATATTGGCATAAGACCATTATGATTCGGAAAAGTCTAATGGTAGTGTTTAGGACCCAAAGTATATAAGGAAAGAATATGAGATGAATATACTGATGAGTTGAAACTCAAAATTATACGAATGTGATTAATAAAATATTGATAATGAGTATTTTTATATCCTAAATTTAAAACATACGGAAATGATTATTTTATTGATTAATTTGATTTTGATATTTTTGGCATGGTTAGTTATGGCATTATGAAGATTTAAAATTTTGTGAAAATGTTTCATTCAATTGAAAGTTTATTCAAATGACCATATTTGGAAATGACCATATTTAGAAAGGCTCACCCTTACTTTCTTTATTTTATTCAGAGGAAGAAAATGGAGACCTAACATGTAACAATAAGATTGTCTAGTTTAACTTTTCATGTAACTTTGGATTTTGTTAAATCTACAACTGATATGGTGTAACTTGTTTGTGATGTATTTCAAACTAAAAGTACCTTTAGTTGGTTGTAAAAGTAAAAACAAACTTCTATTACAAACACTTATATGTATGTTAACATTTTATTTGCATAAATATCATGTAATATAATAGATGATACATTCAAGTGCTGTATTTTTTTTAGTTTGCTATTTGTTAAAGGAATACAAATAATTTTTCCTTACATAAGTAAATGATACATTAGAAGAGTAAAGAACATCTAGTAGCACCAGGTTTTAGTTAGGGTGTTACAACCGGAACCACACACCATAAAGTAAACCTAGGGACAACAAATGCCACAACTAGAACCACACACTATAGTAAAGGAAAAAAGGTTTACATGTATCCTCATATAGGAACCACGCAACAACACCCTTACAAAATAAAAAATTATCACAATCTAACTTTGTCTTAACATTTATTAACAGATGAAACATCCATCAATTCAGTGCAAAATATTCCCTCCACCTAACAATCCTAGAGGCGGGAAAGGCCAAATGACGAAAAGGAAGCTGGGTAAGAATTTTAACCTAAACAAAAAAATGAAAAGGAAGTTGGGCAAGAAGAGTATATCAATCAAATATTGATTCAAGCTTTTAGAACACGACAAACTTCTTTAGGACACATGTAATTGACCAAAAAACCTATAAAATGGACAAGTGTCAATGATTGAAATTGGGGTATTTGGGTAATATCGATATGTGTTTGTTTTCATATATTTTAGAAGGTGTTTATTTTCAGATACTTTAGATTAGGGTTTCTCTTTTATGTGGTGCTTGCATTTGTTGTTACAGGTTTGTTGCTGCTTCGTCATTAATGGTGCCTTCGTCTTTAGGCACGATTGCCGGTAGTAAAGATGAACTCCATCAATGGTGGTTTATGTCAGTAGCGTGAGTGCAGAAACAAGACTTCTTATAAACGTGGTGGACAAGATCTGATGCGAGAATGGAGCTCCTCGTTTCTGCAATGGAAGCCTAGGTGCTAAGGTTCTACCGTTGATGCCATTTGGGTTTGCAGATCTGAGTTGATCTCGCAGTGGCATTCAAAGCTTGTGGTGCAGGTGCAAGTGCTACCATGGTGTTTCACGACGGGAAGGTGCTCGAATGGAGGCTGATTGTGGAGAAACACGTTGTGTTTGTGTTTCTTGCAAGTGCGTGATGTGTGCATTTTCATCTCCGACGAGACTATGCTTCGATTTGGTGCATCGTCGACGTGAGTCGAAGGTTGTCGTTGCATGTGGCTCGATTTGTTGCTTCTGCAAGCTGCTGCGATAATTACGACGAAGGTACAAGTTCTACAATGGTGGTGCAGGAACAAATCTAGTTGTGATTGGTTATGGTGGTGGTTTCCGACAATGTGTAAGGCTGACAGCGTGATGGTGGAGTGGCTGCCGTGATGGAATATGGAGACTAAAGTTTCTGTTTGGGAGAAGGGAAGGAGATGACGATGTGGCAAGCTCTGATTGGTGCAGATGTGTGTGCAAGGATAGTAACACGTGTTAGCATATGGTTAGGCATATTTAAAAGGTGAGGATTGTCACATGGCATGATCTGGTTGAGTTGGGTTTAAGTGGTAGGAGGGGTGTAATTTAGTAGAAACTAAAGGTGCAAAACAATTTTTTTTTTGGGTGGTCCATTTGAAGAAGGAGTGTATAAAATAAAAAATGAAGGTACATTTAACTCCTGAATGATTTCTTTCCAGAATTTACTGATTTTGGACTGAAGTTGTAACTCAAAACATTTCCAAACCCACACTTTTAATAACCAAAATTAAATTTCAGTTGCGTTAACAAACGTTATAATATCCAATAATATTTTATGCAACTAAAATCACTTCTTACACAATTTTTATCTTACAAACTTAATAAACCCAATAATTACAAATCTTGATTAGATCAATCTTTTAAGCACTAAAATTCATGAAATCCCCAAATTTAAACATTAAATGAGGGAAAAAATTTGAACTCATCACTAACCAAAAACCAACTACATAATAGAGTATTTCTGATAAATTGTTGGCTTGATGCAAATCAATACTACAACATGAAAAATTACATATAGCCAAGTAACCAGTGAAAGATTATCTCTCATAAGTAATGATCTTGCAACCAATTTTAGACGTTTTATCAATGATTATGTAAGTTCATTTTGAATATGAACATATGCTACTTGATGTTCAACTTCAATTTCAATTGATATGCAATACTCATGAAAAGCATGAAATATAAATTCATCAACATTATCAAGACAAATTTTCTTAATTGGATAATTAGGGAAGTGAAGTCTTAACTATGCTAATAATTTTGCAAATGCTTGATTGCGAGTTAACAATAAACAAATATATGATCATTTAGTTGATGCATCAATTAAAACCATGAAATATCTAAATGACTTGCATGATGGGTGGATTAGACCACAAATGTAACCTTGTATTCATTCTAAAAATAAGATTGACTAATTTCTAATTTCTTTGGGTGGATTAGACCACAAATGTAACCTTGTATTCAAATTGCAGTAATATATGTGTTGTACAAGTCGTTAAAGAAGGTTGATAATTTCTCCAATACACATTTTCTTTTATTTAACTCAATTATGGTGATGTGAAGATATTTCATATCTCCTCCATTGTTTGTCTCAATATGATATTCATTTAAACAAATATCCTTGAAACTCAATAAGTTTCTATTAAACTTCTTGGTAGATGTATAATGGCTCTTATAGAGTCTTCAAATATATTTGTAGTACTAGAGATAATGTTAATATTGACTTCTCGCATAACAAATAAAGAGAGGAAAAATTATTATTACACTTAAGAATTGTATGAGTTGTTTCACTATCAACAAAACACAATATATTTATTAGTATATACAATACTATTACATACCAAATGATCATATATATAATTAAATTTTAATGTGTTTAATAACCTTAACTCGTTGTAGGTACTACCCAAAATTAAACAACTTCACAAGTAATTTCAAATAAAACTAAGTATAAAACATCATCTCCGGAAAACTTTAAGCCTTTATATATGTATATGTATAATATAACAAAATCAAAACCAAAAATCCATATCAAAACCCCTATTTCACATTCTTACACATAGTATGTATATTTTAATATATCATTAACTTAAAAGATATCCATTTGTACTATATATGTATAATGTAGAATATTGATATTTTGAATATCTCCATTTACACATATATAACAATTACTATATAAGATCTATATATTAATAAATGTTCATCATACACTCGGTTCACATATCATTCTATAATACAAAAGAAAAAATAATTTGTATACTCATACATAATACCAACATTAGACATACATATTTTAAATCAATATAGTAAAAAATACCATAGAAAATTTACCTTAAATTAAATTATAATAAATAAATTTAAAAATTCATCACATAGAGACTTCTGCCATTTTATAAAAGAAAAAAAAAATTCTTAACACCCTCATCACCAATGAGGTGATAAATGCTTTCATCTAGTTTAGCAAACAAAACAGCAATATCAAGTGGCATCCATATGGCCATAATTGAAATCACCATCTCCATAAAAAATTATGTTTCTATGTTCTCTTTCTTATTTTTTAAGATGCTTTGGTGTATGACAAGTACAACTCAATTGGCTTTTTATCACCGCAATGATAACTTATATTTTTATCTTATGTGCCACTATTTTCGCCTTTTTTATTCCTTTTTTCACATTATTGTTCCATTTCTGGTGATAAAATGTCTCTTTGAAAATTCATTTATGATCATGTCCATAACTATGATCCCTACTACAACCACAACCACAACCAATGCCACGACTATGACCATGAAAATATGAATAAGAGATATTGCTGCATTCACTTGTGGGAATGAAGCATAATGTAGGTGTCATGATTTTTCATCAAAAACTCATTGTTTTGTTCAGCCACAATAATGTATGAAATAAATTCAAAATTTGTGAAATCATTTTTCATGACATTGTTGTTGTAGGAACAAAATAATTGCTTAGATGCTTTATTTCTTTCTTTAATGCCTTCATCAAGACCTATTGCATCTAAATGTATTTCAACATCTAATATCCAAGATAAAAAATTCTTTCACATAATATCAAAGGCCACAAATTCAAATTTCGCATGATTTCAAGATTTGACATGTTTAGAACTAACACATAAAATAATGATAATAACACAAAGATGAAAATTGATAAAATCAAATAATTCATATCACACAAATAAAAATATAAGATAAAATTGTAAATGAAGAAAATATTAGAAAGAGTCTGAATTGAGACACATAATGCCTTTAAAGAGAAAACGCTTCCACTAGCGCTCAAACCCTTAGGTGATTGGAGCATCTTGATAACACAAGTTATAAAATAAAGTTAATAATAGAGAGAAAAATAAAAATAAAAAGGGAGAATGAAGAACAACTTTTCCATGTGATTTTCTATGTATTATTATCAAGAGAAAAAATCCCTATTTATAGATACAAAAGGCATGCAACCCAAAGGATACAACCCGATCGTTACAATAATTAATGCAAACAATTTAAATAACATTAGTAATCAATCATGAATAATTCTTAATAAGTCAATGTACATCCATTAATTTCATGACACATTAGCTATTTTTTTATAAATTGATGTAATTTGTTAAGTATTACTATTAAATGAGTTTAAGTTTTTTTTTTTAAATTAAAAATAGTAAATTATATTAAATTATTAATGATAAAGTAATTTATTTAAATTTAGGTAGCTTCCATAACAAATTATTTAAATTGTTCTTTAAAAATACTAAATATTTGTACTAAAATTCTATAATGATTTTTTATTTTCACTTTAAATTAGATTTTACAAAATTAGTTTTTATATAATCGTAATTTATAAAATTAAGGACTCACTTGAAATTCTTATCTCGAGATGAATTACATGTATTTAAATATAATAACACTTATGATAGTTATTTTAAATTATTAAACTGTAACACATTTTAATTTTATTACATGAACTATATAAATTTTAAATTATTTATTTATTACATATGTTTTCTTTCTTTCATCTTTTAGTTCAAGTAAAATATTAAAATTTTATTAAATAAAAAATATTTAATTAAAACTCTAAATTTTATTAGAAAAACAACAGCTGTCCCTTTGTCCATTTTCTGTTTTCCTGTAAACCAAATTCTCATCTCCTTTTCATAGTCTTATCTTTCCCACTGCATTGACAGGAACCATACTTACAATACTCCAAATATCTCTTTAAACCAATCTCTTCAACAAACACTTCTTCTTGCACCAGAACTGAAACCCAATTTCGTTAAACCCTAACCCCATGGAACTCTCGCGCCTCTTTGTTTCCGACACGTGCTTCTTCTCCCCTCCGATTCGCTATTCCCCTGCGCCGGCACTATCCACCTTTTTCGCCGTAAACCTCCGTTTTAACCACCGCCGGAGGAGGAGCTTTTGCTCTGCCTCCAATCATGATACCTTACTTGCAGGCGGCGGTCCTGTAGTCGCCGGCGACGGAGAGAAGCACGAGGAGGACTTGAAATCTTGGATGCACAAACACGGCCTCCCGCCGTGCAAAGTTGTTCTGAAGGATAAACCTTGCCACAATGGTCCCCATAAGCCTATACATTACGTTGCAGCAAATCAAGATCTTCAGGTTCATTCACCACTCAAATAATTTCATTATCATTATTATTGCTGTTGTCGCGTGTGACTGTTTCATGAACAAATTACATTGACACCCGTGTTTCTTCGAAATTCATACTCATTTTATCTTTAGAGTAACCTCCTTGGCATAGAATATAATGCGTTTCTTGGTGAGTAGGGATTGTTCTTGTAATGTATTTCAAACATTAAGGGGTTTGTCATAGGAATAGAAAGGTAGGAGGATCGTGTGAATATTGGGAAAACCACAGTGGTGTTGATGTAATTTGGTCTTTCTTTGAAGGGGGGTTTTGTGATGATTTGCTCGGGGTTGTCTTTCTCTCGTTGCAGGTTGGCGATGTTGCATTCTCCGTTCCTAATTCCTTGGTTGTTACGCTGGAGAGGGTATTGGGGAACGAGACTATTGGTAATTGTGCAATGTTTTTATTCTATGGTCTTGACTTTGTCTTGCGCCTAGTCCCATTACTATACAATGCAGATTGCCTGTATTTCGATTTTTTAAACTTTTATTTGCTAATTTGCTAACAAGTGATGGAAATTAGAATATCTTGAAAATGGAAAAACGTCTACGCCTTGTTTGTTTATTGCTATTAAAAACATTTTTATATTCTCTGTTTGTTTTTTTTTTGTTTAATCATTATGAAGCTTATGTGAAAGTGTTTGTCTCTTGAGTGTATTTCTTTTTGAAAGCTTGTTCCTTAATTATTTGAACAGAACATTTGAATGAACCAAAAGAAGAGGATGAGAAAACGTCACCGAACTGTTTTTTTTTTTTTTTTGGTTTTTAAGAATTTTCAAAATTTAGTAGATTTTGGATGAGAAATTGATTATCAGATACTAAGAAGTATGGATGGATTTTTGGTTCTTACTTCTTATAGGTTACGTTCATTCTTAATTTGAACACTGTGGATCTTAGAAAAATGAAGTTGATGATTCCTTCCCACGTGTTTATCCTTACCACTGGGTGTTATTGAAAATGTAGAATATAGATCAAATTGAAAATGACTCCGCTTATAAGAACACAGACTATAATATTTATTGATAGTTCGCGTGTATAATCTCTCAGTTTAAATTTAGTATTTAAGCTTTACTATGTTAAAAGTCACTCTCCAATTGATGGTTTTAGTAACACACGGCAAGGGCATAATTAAAAACAATTCTATGTAGAGGCCTAAATGGAGAAACTTTTTCGTACAGAGGCTAAATTAAATATGGTTGTCACCAGTAGGGAGCAAGAAATAACTTTTCTTTTTTTATTAGTTGTGATAAGATAATTTAGCAGTGTTTTAGGGGCACTGATTAGCAAGATTCTATTTTTCAGCAAACAAAGATAAGACCAATGATTGATTTTAGCATGTCATATCATGTCTTATATGGTGTTAAGTTCTTCATTGATATAGAGGACATTTCACAAGCTTAAATTATTTTATTAGGTTAGTGATAGATATTTTTTGGCAGTATGACACGCATTGTAATCAATCGTTCTGCGTTAGCAGGACATTAAAAACTGTTTGGAGTAGGTGTGGCCATTTTGGGCAACAAAATATGTATAGTCATGGAAATGAATCTGGCAAACACCTAATCTTGAATTCTTTTGCTGATTGGAAAAGACAGTTTATGTTCGTTTTACTACTTTTTGCTATTAATTTGTCTGTCAGTGTTGTCCAGGTGTAATTAAAGCAAGGTGTCAATGGATTTGGGGGTGTATTTTATTGTTTAAGTATTTTAAAATTGGAATTTATTCCCTGTGATTTTCATCCTTATTGCAGCTGAGCTATTGACAACAAACAAATTGTCCGAATTGGCGTGCTTGGCATTATATTTGATGTATGAGAAAAAACAGGGGAAGAAGTCTTTCTGGTATCCATACATCAGGGAGCTTGATCGTCAACGAGGTAGGGGCCAGCTGTCAGTGGAATCACCGCTTCTATGGTCAAAATCTGAGCTGGACTACCTGTTAGGAAGTCCAATTAAGGTTAGTCCCCCTCTGTACTGATTAATGATGTTACTATTATTCCATCTCCATTGTATTCATGAGCAGCAATATTAGGTTATCTTAATGCTTGATATCTTTCAAATATAACCAGGCTAAATTATGGTGTCTGTGATTTAGGATGAAGTTATTGAAAGGGTAGAAGCAATAAGAAAAGAGTATAACGAACTCGACACAGTATGGTTCATGGCAGGATCTCTGTTTCAGGTGATAAAAAGTACACTAGAACAAGTTCAGTTACTGAAGTAGCTATTTACATTTTGGCAGTTAGTTCTTATATTATATGCGTAAATATATTGCAGCAATATCCGTATGACATTCCCACTGAGGCTTTTTCATTCGAGATTTTCAAACAAGCCTTTGCTGCTATTCAGTCTTGTGTGGTGCATTTACAGGTTAAATTTCCTTGTTATCCTTACATATCTGTACAGGTTGTTAAATATGCATAAAAAACACCAAATTAAATAGTAGCTGATAAATCTTTTAAGTCTATTTTTATTTAACTCCGTGAGTGTTACATTTGTTGATGGAGTCAAATTACCTAAATCTGAAATGATGTAATCTTCTATGGTACAATTAAAGTTCAGGCAACAAAGTTTTACTTATTTGATTTAATTTGTTTATATATTTTAATTGATTGTTGGATTTGTTAGATGGAATGATAATTTTAAAAGAAAAATATACTATTAGTATTGTTACTGTTAGAATTATTACCTATGTGTAGGGTGTTGAGTGTGGGAAACTACCTACTGCCATATCTACTGTTGCATGTAATCATGCCTAGTATCTTAGAGTAGTCTTTTCATATCTTTTCATATGTACGTGCTTGCTTCACTATA
>Ga0209589_1007851_pt1 | contig 16918 bp, 8 predicted proteins | sample CowpeawhiteBW_FD_187525 | JGI IMG/M metagenome (GOLD analysis project Ga0209589, IMG submission 187525) | Root nodule microbial communities of legume samples collected from California USA - Cow pea white BW (SPAdes) (version 2) | ecosystem: Host-associated > Plants > Roots > Nodule | place: USA...
TGCTTGAAACTCTACCGTAAACTTACTCATTTCATGGTCATAGGTAGGTGAACAGAGAAATTGCGTTAGCCCTGAGGAGATAAAACAATCACTATTCAGAAATGCAGGGTTTGGTGGGAAATGTCTCAAGGAGAAAGATGGAAAATTGATAAAACAATTTGCAGATGGTGTTAAAGAAGCAACTTTCCTTCTTTAGTTTGTAATCCATGGAATTAGGGAAGTAGAAGTTTTAGTGAGATTCAGAATAAGTTGGTTTTGATTGACGATTTCCTTCTTAAAGCCACACCCTGTGTTTTAACATATACCGGGGCTATCCTTTAGTATGCTGCAAGTTCACCTTTGTAAAGGAAGTGTGTTCTTTTTTAAGAAGGGATCTATAATGAAGGAGAATTATTGCAAAGCCCATAATTAAGTGGAATCAACTTGATTTTCCATGGATTCCTATGCATGCTGCTACTTCAAAATATCCTTTTCTGGGACCTTAAAACAATAAATGTCTGTTACATGTTTCCTGTTGCCCAGGCTGTGACCACCACACACCAACCAACTGGATTTTCAAACTGTATGGGTCCTGTTCTCTGTCAGATATGTTATGAGAGGTAAGGCTGTTAACTTTTGAAAGAATTGCAGAACATCCATTTTTAAAAAGAGTCAATCGTCAACCTTTTTGTGTTATTTTTTGAAGATTAGTCTATTATCACATTAGTCTTTTAAAGATTTCCACATGACATAGTCTTCTAAATATTTAAAATGTAATTATAATTGTTTTTATGAAGGATTAAACTAATGATTAGAAAGAATCAATCTTTCTTAAAAAATAAACAACAGAAGAATCAATGTAGTAACGTGTTCTGTGCATATGAAAAATACTATGGTGACAATTTGAACCATTAATACAATGAAAAGGTAATCTTTAGAATTAGAAGCATGATAAGACGATTATTTGATGAAAAATATTTTAGGGATTTACTCATAGTTAAATAAGTATTGTTGCATATCGCTTTTATGATTTTCTGTAATGGAAAGATGAGGTTTTCCATTCCATCTAAAGATCATGTTTCCATGTAGCAGCTTCCTATTTTGCAGCATAGCAATCAACATTGGATATAACCTTTTTTATGTCCACGAAAAGCCCAAAAGGGTAAGAATATACAACTATACTGCTAAGTGCAGATAACACAAGATATACGGAGAAACACTGAACCTGATTTTAGAAAAAAGTACAGAAACGATAGATTAGGTTCTGCAAATTGAAAAAACATGGTACTAAAGAATCTTGTATGGCTTCCTCAGTGGTTTGGTTCCATATGGTAAATGAAAGTAGCTAGTTGAAAAATGCGTTGCTGGGGTTGGCATGGCGAAGAAACAAGGTAACATGATTTTTGCTGTGACACTGATGCTTAGTCAAACCATAAAGTAAAGCCCATTATGAGCATCACCTGAATGTCACACAAACAAACAATCAGATTGTGCTTGCTTACTGGTTTGGTAAGTATTCATTTCTTCTTTTGATTCCTGGTGAAGTGAAATTTAGGTTTGTTTTCATATATGATCATTACCACTTATTTTGTTTCTTTTCTTTTGGCTAGATTATAATCCATATGTTAAAAGTTATTTATCTTTCACACAAAGCACAAGGTTACCATTTCTGGTTTGTGGTCAAATAATTCGTTTCAACAAACGAAGCTCCTGTTTGGATAATTCCTTGGTAAGTATTAATGAAATAAAAAAAAAATGGAAACAAAATGAATTAGACTTTTCTATACGTAAAATGAAGAAGTAAATAAAGTTTGTGAACATTCAAAATGTTGCTCTGTAATGATTACCCTTCACCAAAAGCTTGAAACTGCGGCTGAAGCTTCTACTTCAATACCTGCAGTGGTCAATGTTTCAATTTTCATGTAACTGCATTAGTACACAAAGTTATGGCCGTAAAACCAAGTTTGCGTGTATTCAAACTGCAACCGATGATCACATGGTCTCATCAAAACGAGGCCTTAAAAGTTTATTTTAACGATCAAAGAAAAATGAAAATGAAGGAAAGGTAGCATATATGAAGAAGGAAGGGCCACAACGATAGGCAAATGAGCGTGCAGAAACATTTTTGGTGAATGGCAATACTGCAATGAACAAAAGTCCAATATTAAAGTGATTCTGGTTTTGTTTCACGTGACTTGTTTTCACCTTTGTGTAGTTGTTTTGAGCCAGCAAAGTTGATCTTAAAAAACTATTAAATCAGACACCGTGCTATTATAATAAGGGAAACTCTCTTGAGAAATTTCACAAAGAGAGAGGGACTCATTTATCACGAGTACGTATCCCTTCGTTACTGGAAATGAAGACATTTTTTCAACAGTAAAGACTGATGTCATAGACTCTATGAGTCGGGGACATTATTGTTTATTTATAAATTATATCTAATATTTTTATTTCTTATTTATCTTTTTAATTTTTCAATTTTTAATTTCAAATGTTCAATCTAAATTCTTAATTCAATTGATAACATAAAAATTTATGTATTTTATTCTCCTTATTTTTTAACTTTAACTTCTGTTTTTTCAACAAGTTTTTTTAGATTTTCAAGGTGTTTTTTTTAATTATACTTTTCTTTTGTGATTTCGTTGTATTAAATTGTTTCTAATCATACATTTAGTCATTTGTCTTTTTTTTAATATTTTTATAATGTAAAATACTAATATTTTATATAATTATTTTTGTTTTATGACTTGTTTCAAATTGTTACCTAAGTTAATTTGTGAAGGAAATGGGCATTAAAGATCTAGATTTACTAGTTTCAAATGAGACAAAAATTTTATATAGTTAAACACAAGAATTAGATGAAATAATAATGAAAACCGCAACCCAATTACTCCATTGTAATCCTAATTATGGAACAAATGATCATTTTGTACGCCCTAAATGTGTCTAACTAGATATTGTTCAACTTGAATAGGAAAAGAATAGAAGTTTATTTTTACTATTACCTTATTTAGTAATACGCGGCGGCCTTTTGGAACTCCTTCATATGTCATTGGGCTTGAAATTATAAATCAGAATCGGTTGATTTTTTTTTAAACAGGTGAAGTCGTTAGGGTTGGTGATAACATTCAGACCGAAGTCGTCATGATATAAGTTGGTGTCTTTTTCTTTTCCAAAAGTAAAATTGTTATTATATAGGTCAGTTTCAATAAATCAGATAAGTGATAGTTATTAGGACTCATAACAATTTTTGTCTTTTATATATGTATATATGAAAGTGATATCGTCATGAGTCCTAACGACTTCACTTTTCTGATACACTGAAATCGATCTATACTGTATCATGACAACTTCAATTTTATAAAAGAAAAAAAAAAGAAACCAGTTTATATTATGACAACTTCAGTTTTATTATCGTCACAAGTCCTCACGATTTTACCCTATTTTATAAAAAAGTAAAAATCTATTGACCCAGATTTACAATTTCGGATTCAAAACAACTTGAAATACAAAAGAGGCGTCATTATACCATAAGTATTAATTTTCTCTCAACAGTTCTCAAACGGTAACAGATGCTAATGGCATATTTGTTCCAGAGATCAAGAAATTTTCATCCACAACAACTCATAGACCCTTTAGGCTTTAGCCCAAAATTCTTCCTTAACACTCTTGCCACTGCATTCTAATGGCATAGTGGAAATTTTCTCTTTAGACCTGAGCACAATTTCTAAAAGCAAGTCTCACTATATCTTATAAGAACTCCAGATGACAGTTTTCACGTTTTTCTTCTTCCCGCTGAGCCTCGTCTTGTTTTGGCTAATTTTGTAACTGTTTATCTTCTGTAGCTTCTGTAATTCAGGAAGACTCATTCGAAATATTCAGTGGTTTCTTCTTTCTTTCTTGTGCTCCAGTGTTCCATATTCTTTTCTCTCAAGTTTATTTGCGTTTTGCATCATTGCTTTTGTGTTTCATTTTTTCTTTTGAACCTGCTTATGCTTTTTCGTATTACTAGATTACATAGTAGGATCATAGTGCATTTCTTGGATTAAATCCCTTGCCTTACTCAAATTTTCGTTTCTGCCAAAGAGATAAAGCAAGCCAGCATATTGATCAATATCTGGAGACACACAAGCCATATTCACATGATAATGATAAATCTTTAAAATATTATTTAAGCCAATAACTTACCATAATTTAAGAAGTCTCTGAGAGCCGTATACTCCAAGTTGTTGTTATAATATATCATCTACCAACCATTGATTCTTGATCATGTGATCTATTTTCCTTTGTATAAACTATCCACATTAGATATTCATATAATAATTTATATAATGTTATTTTTATACTTGTCTTATTAGTTTTATTAATAAAACTAAAAAATCATAAAATTAATTATTATCTTTTGTTATAAAATTATTTTATTTTTTTAAAATAAAAAAATACAAAAAAAAAGAAACTTAATTTTCTAAAAAATTAGGAGAGAAGTATTTTATATATAAAATATAGACTGTGTTTATCTTCTTTATTTTAATTTATCTTTTACATTTTATTTATTTTCTAAAAGATTCAACTTGAAATAGTCATTACTTAATTTTTAATTACATCATAAATTTACATATTTAATTGAGTTTTTTTTTTTAATTTATTATATTGTGTATTAGACATATTATTTTTTATTTTCATTTAAATATTCGTATTTTTATTTTGTCATTAATTGACTGAATTTTTATCTTAACTCATTTATCAACTTGTCTTCTTTTTTTCTTTTAATTTTTTATAGCATTTCAATGAATTCGCTTTTAAGGATAAGCAAACCAACTAGATTCAAAGGAGATGGATAAAAATAATAAGCAAGTTGATAAAAAAAATAAAAAATGAAAAGATATCAAACAACATGAGACAAGAAGATATTAAATCAAAATAAAAAATAATCAATGAAATTTTTAATAAAATTTAGCTCTAATTTATAATTGTTAAAAATAATCTAAATGTTAATTAAAGTTTAACGTTAAATAAAAAAATACAAAATCAAACATTATATAAAATAAAAAAACCCACAATTTTACTGTCTTTGAATTAAAAATAATATCTAATATCTTATATATCAATATTTTATTATATATAAATATCTTAATAACTATAACTCATACATTAAAAAAAAATATAAATCCATCAAATATTAACTTCGTCAGCTCCGATACCTCCCGTGTAGAAATTCAAGAATGTTATTGTCGGATTTGAGGTTTAATGATTCTCGAGAATATTGTTAATTAGATTATTCCAAAAAATGGGAGTTATGTTATGACTTCCCTTCCCCCACCCACTCCATACTGATATAAAAGCATATAAAAACAAGATACACATGCAAACCACTACGTCTTTCTTAATCAGCAGCATCTTTTCTTTGCTTATGTTAAGTTCCCTTCGTTGACCACACTCGGGCACTATAAAGACCAGACACCAAACATAGATACCTACACGACACAAACATAAAGACCAGAAACAAAGTTTAACAAAAAAACTTCTATAATAAAAATTTATATATAACAATTACGAATCATAATCTAAATAACTAAAGATTAATATTTATATAAAAAACAGTATATCAAGTATACTTTATAATTTAATAAAAATCAACATGAACAATTATAAATAAAAAACAAAATCTAACAAAAAAAACTTTCGTAATAGAAATATATATAGAAAAATATATTAATTATATAATCACATAAATTAATGTAATAGAAATTAAATTATTTAAACATAAAAAATAAAAAATGTCACAAATTAAAATTAATTATAATATAATATATTATATACGTTTAAAAAATATTAAATTATTGATTATTTAGTGTTATGTTATATTTTTAATTTTAATATCGTTATTGTAAAACATAACTTGAAATTTATTTGTGTTTCTTAAATAAATGTTTAGTTTATTTTTCAGTACTTGCGTATCCAATATAATTTTTGAAATTGTTTTTATAAAAACTCTTTCTCTTTACTTCTACTTTCCTCTGCAATCCTATTTCTCTTGGCAAACCTTCAAGCGTCGCTGCGTCACTCTCGAAAAGGGATAGAGAAACGGCCGCGTCTTGTTACCGTGTCCAATAACTGGGCCGTGTCTGGCTCAGAGAAGAGTGTCCGACACCGCGTCATACACGCTTCCGACGAGTGTCCGCGTCCGCAACGCATCGGAAGCAGGGAAGCGCCGTGTCGGAGCTTCACCCCGAAGAAATGGAGAATGGAAGTGAGAAGAAATGGAATTTTGATGGGAAGCAGAAGCAGAAGGGTTCATCCGTGTCCGTGAGAGGAGCCTATAACATGTTGATGGAAAAAGTGAAAAACAGTGGAGACAAGAAACCTCTAATTCGTCTCTGTCGTGTAGATCCTACAGACAACCCACTCTATCGGACAAGCCTCGATGCTTCTCAAGCTGTTGCAACTGCTGTTCACTCTTATAACTACAACTCTTACTCTCCCACCGTTGGCTTACCCGATGCAAAGAGGTTTCTTCACTTTCAACTCTTATCTATACTAATTCAAACTACTCTCTCATGTAATACTAAGCATTTCTAATAACAGGGCCATTGCAAATTATCTCTCTGCTGATCTTCCATACCAGTTATCACCTGAGAATGTTTTTATCACTGTTGGTGGAACACAAGCTGTAGACATAATCTTACCAGTTCTTGCACGCCCTGGTGCCAACATTCTCCTTCCAAGACCAGGCTACCCGCAATATGATTCTCGTGCTTCTTGCTGCAACCTTGAAGTTCGTCACTTTGATCTTTTGCCCGAGAGAGGTTGGGAGGTGGACCTCGACTCCCTCGAAGCTGTAGCGGATCACAAAACAGTGGCTATGGTCCTCATCAATCCTAGCAATCCTTGTGGAAATGTGTTCACATACCAACACTTAAAAAGGGTACACATATATAGTCTTTAGTGCATGTTTGTTTCAGTGTTGGAAATGAAATGTGATGATTTCTCAGTGGTCTTGCAGGTTGCTGAGGTTGCTAGGAAACTTGGAATCTTTGTTGTTTCTGATGAAGTTTATGCTCATATAACCTACGGAAGCAATCCATTTGTCCCCATGGGAGTGTTTTCATCAATAGTCCCTGTCATTACAATTGGATCTTTATCAAAAAGATGGTTGGTTCCCGGTTGGAGAATTGGTTGGATAGCCACATGTGACCCTCATGGAATTTTTCACAAAACTGGGGTTAGATTTCTCCTTAATTATCATTTTCAACACCAAATGGAATAAATTTTTCTCCTTATCATCATCATCATATATTTGACTGATTATATTGTATGAATTTTGCAATTGTTTTCTTTCTTTATCAGCTGGTGAAAAATATGATCGACAATTTGGAAATCTCAACTGACCTTCCAACCATCTTGCAGGTAATAACCAATGAAAACCACCATAAGCAAAATAACATTTTTGTTTTCTTCTGAGCATAGATTAAATTCAAAATTCCATTTTGTTTACCCACGAAAGAAAAATTACAGCTAATAAGTTTACAGGCAGCAATACCTGACATCATTGGCAAAACCAAAGATGATTTCTTCGTAAAAAATCTTAGTATATTGAGGGAGACAGCAAATAAGTTCTATGATTTATGCAAGGAGATTCCTTGCTTAACATGCCCAAACAAACCAGAAGGAGCCATGAGTGTGTTGGTAAGTGGCAAAGAGCTTTAAGGTTGTCATCATGTTATTGCATTAACACTGGATCACATATGATCAATTAATAGTAAATTGAATGGGGCAGGTGAAAATTAACTTTTCGCAAATTAAGGACATTATTGATGACATGGATTTCTGTGCCAAGCTAGCCGAAGAGGAATCTGTCATTCTTCTTCCTGGTAATATGTTTTTCTTCTTCTGCAATCTTAGTTTCATTACTTTCGTAGTAAATTTGTCTCTATTGATGATGATCATTGATACTAGGTGTTATGGTTGGACTGAAGAATTGGGTTCGAATTAGTTTTGCTGTGGATCCTTCCGATATTGTAGATGGCTTCAGCAGGATAAAAGCATTTTGCCTTCGATATGCAAAGATGTCATGAAGTCATCTCAGAAAAAGCCACCAAATTCGTCATGTTACATGGTAAAGGGTGGGAAGTGTTGTTTTCTTATCCATGTTATATTTATGAACATCATTGACAAAGAAAAAATGATTTTTTGACTACTAAATTTTGACAACTTTCTCTTACAATATTAGATATCATATTTTAAGTGGGTTTTCACTTTTCCTTTCTCTCATTCTCAATATTCCAAAACCATTTAAAAGATGACATCTCATGTTATAAAAGAAAGTTGTCAAAATTTAGCAGTCAAAATATCATTGTAATTTGGCAAAATATATATGTATGAAGATACTCACCTCCTTTTTTTTTATATTATCACTTTAATCCATTTTCTAACATATAAATTGTTAAAAATGTGATTATAAGATCGATTTTTTTCTGTAGTAGTACAAATACAAAAAATAATCACCCAAATAGCACACTGTATATTTTATTAATGGATCAGAATTTTGTTCTCGAAAATCGAAATTCTGACCTTGTTTTTTTCTTAAATTGTTCCAAAATCAGTTAGACTTCGATTAATCGAATTTTGAGCTGAATATTTTTTCTTTAATTTTCGTTTTTTTTTTAAATTGAAGAGAAAGCTAAAATTTTTGTTTATTTGTTTAGTTTTATTCCTTTTATAGGGAAAGGAAAAAAAATTAATGGTAAGAATTATAATAAATTAATTTAGTAATTGTTGATGATAATTCATGTAATTCTTTGAAACAATTAAATATTGAAAAATTTATAATTATATTTTGAAATAAATTAAGTTTAGTATTATTGTAATGTATAGATTATTAAAAAATATATGTTCAAAATAGAGGAATAAATAATCGATTGAAAAGTTGTTAAAGGAAAAAAATTTTGATTGTAAAATTATATTGTAAAATAAATTGATTTTATTATTATTTTGTTGTTGTTGAAAGTTTATAAATTTGGCAGTGATGATTTGTTATTCAAATTTGATGTGTGAAGTTTTAAATAATTAACTGTTTTTTAAGTAATTATTTTTAGTTTGAATTATTGTACAATTAAGTATTTTTCTACTTCTACAAATAATCTTCGATCAATCACTTATTCCTTGATTTTTAAAATATAATTTTTAATTATGTATATATTACATGTCAAATAATAAAAAAGTTAATTTATTTTAAAATATAATTAAAAATATAATTATTTAATAAAAAAATTTAATGAAAACGAAAATTAAAATTAAAAAAATTCAGTTCAGAATTCGATTTCTCGATAACCGAATTCTTACTGATTTCCAAGTTATTTTCAACAAAAATGAAAGTTAGGATATGATTTTTCATAAACCAAATTCTAAACCAATTTCAAAAGTGTGCTACTCCCGTAAATATTAGGCGCAGTAGATAAGAAAATAAAAAGGAAAACCGTGCTATTTTAGAAAAAAAAAATCTTATAAGATCATTTGCGAAAGCAATTCTTATTAACTTTTATTAAATAGATCATTTTTAATTTACGCCTAAACTAATTTTTAATTTAAAAATAAATGCTTAAATTATATAACAAAGACTTATTTAATAAGACTTGAGATGTGCGGTAAGATTAACTAAAACAAAGACAATTTTACATCTTTGTTTACAACTTTATAGGATTCAATATGAGACTTTATTATGAATTAAGTTTCTAAGTACATATTTTTTCTAATTTTTAATTCTTATGTTTATCTTTCTAATATGACGACTTAAAATATTATTTTTTTACACATTATATATGGCTCTAATAATACTAACAACTTTGATTATATTCATAAACACGCAAAAACATATTATAAATATTATAATTTTTCAAGCAAGTGTTTCTTTTATCATACTTAACCTAAGTTTCTTAAAAATATAAGAAAATTATAATTAAATAACTAATATTCGATGAAGAAATTGTTAAATTATTATCAAAATTCTGTGTAGAGATAATTAAAATTCATATTATTCTGGTCAAAAGGTACGAGGTCTCACCAGCTAAAACATTTAAAGTATTCTATCCCTCCAATAGCTTTATTTATATTCTCTCTTCTGAAAAAGAGACATTAAGATGAGGTAATTTGATGATATCTAGGTCAACATTGAGCAAGACATTTGGAAATAAACCAAAAAGGCAACCTATTATGATTCTAACAATGCAAGAATTTTCATCGTACATAATCGTTTGATTAAAAAAGTTGTCCATAAGCTTTTTGAGACCAATCAATCTCATCTTTTAAATGGTTGTCCAATTTAAAGGTATCAAATAGTTGGTTTTAACCCTATGATGGTGGTCATATTTTTAAGAGAGTGGGAAAAAGAGACCCCATGAAAGAGATCTAAATGCAGATCTTTGTTACCTAAATGCATAGTCACAAGAAAAAGTGACATATTGAGAGAATATATGTCGAATTTTCTAAGTTGAATAGGACTGAAGATTTCAATCTTTTCTAAATGAGGTTTGAACCCTTTTAATATCTATTTCTATTAGTTAGTTGTTCTTCTTGTAGTGGGACTAACTGAATTACTACATGAGATTTACCTACTAATTTTTATATATGGATTTTATATATGGATTCCATCTCTTTGACTCATTAGATATTCTTATATTTGAAGATGTTTTTCTAGATCATGTTCCAAACAATTACTATGAAACTCTTCACCTGTAATTCTTTAAACCTTAAAGAGAGGGTTCATCCAATTGAACAATTGGATTATTAGTATCATATTTGAAATTATGTGAAAAAGTTGAATTTGTCCTGTTTTCATCTTCACAATTAACTTTCATTCTATCACTTTTAAAAAATGAATCTTTTCTTTTATTATTCACTAATTTATGTATTTAGAAAAAAAAATTAAGACTAAATATTAATTTATCATAATTTAATAAAAAATTGAGAGACGTAAATACTAGAATAAAAATATATGATAATCAAGTCACAATTAAAAATTGGTTATGAGAAAATACACAGTACAATATTTATTCTTCTATATTCAATAATTAAATTAATATCTTTACTATCAAATGAGACGAGATATAATTACTTTTGTTTTCAAAAATGGAAGATAACATATAAGAAATGATAACAAAAATGATGTGTCTTGTTATGTTGAAAAACAAAAAAAAAAAAAAAAAAAAATAGGTGAGACCAGGAGACAAAGATAATTTATGAGAAACTCCAAAGACAATGAGAGGAACAATAAAAATATTTTAATAATATTTTTTTTCTTTATTATATTTAATTTAATAATTTATTATTTATTAACATTAAATATTGTACTTTATAAAAGAAATAAAAAATATTTAATTTAATTCTAATCAATTCTTAATATACTACACATAATTTAAAAGTTTTCTAAATTTTTTGCTAAACATAATTTAAAAACTTTTACTCCTAATCCTCTAAAACTCCTCTTTGCTTTTCTCCTCTTCTAACTCCTCTTCCTCATCATCCTCTCCCTCCTCCTTCTTCTTCTCTTCTTTCTTTTGCTCTTTTTTTTTTCTTCCACTCATCTTTAATTAATTTATAACAAATATTTTATTAGATTTGGTGATGTCTATTTTGCAAATAGATTTTAAAAAATTCAATGACTAATAAATTTTAAAAAAATTGAATTACTAACGAATTTAACGATAATTTTTAAAAAATTTAATTACCAATAAATTTTAAAAATAAACTCCATTATCAACAAATTTGTCAATAAACTTTAAAAAATAAAATTGCAGATAAATTTTACTATGACATGTTCAATTTCCAAAAGAAATTTTACTATGATAGCAAAGATTAGAAGTTTTGTTCTCTTCAAAAACAAAAAAAAAACACATGAAAGTAAACATAAGAATATTTTTTTAGAAACTCAAAAGACAGTGGAAGGAACAATAAAAAATATTTTAATAATGTTTTTATTCTTTATTATATTTAATTTTGTAATTTATCATTTATTAACATTAAATATTGTACGTTATAAAAGAAATAAAAAAATATTTAATTTAATTCTCATCAATTCTTAATATACTACATATAATTTAGGTTAAAATAACTTATTGGTCTCAATTTTCGTCAAATATTTTCAAATAAGTCCTAATTTTGGTTTTGTGTTCAAATAGGTCCCAATTTTCGTCAATTTTGTTCAATTGGGTCTTTTTTTGCTAACACCGTTTAAATCATTAATGGCCATGAACAGTGATTGTCACGTGTCATTTTGTGATTTTTTTGAATTTTTTTTTTGAATTTTTTTTATATTTTTTTAAATGTCCACGTGTCAACCCAGTGGCGTGCCACGTGTCAAAGTCAATTTTCTATATTCAATTTGGTCCCTATATTTGTTATTTTTGTTCAATTGAGTCCCAATTTTTGTTAAAATTAACCAATTTGATCCATCTCCAAATTGAAACCAAATTTAATTTTTTATTAAAATATTTTTATATAATATATTAAAATTCACATCATTATAACTTTGATATAAAAATTAAATTTGATCACATATTCGATAAGGACCAAATTGGTTAATGTTAACAAAAATTGGGACTAAATTGAACAAAAATAACAAATATAGGGACCAAATTGAATATAGAACATTGATTTTGACACATGGCATGCTACTGGGTTGACACATGGACATTTAAATGTTTTTTAAAAAAAATCAAAAAAAATCAAAAAAAAATCAAAAAAATTTTCAAAAAAATCACGAAGTGACACGTGATACGCTACTGGGTTGACACGTGTACATTTAAAAAAAATAAAAAAAAATTCAAAAAAAACCACGAAGTGACACGTGGCCGTCACTATTCATGGTCGTTAATGATTTAAATGGTGTTAGCAAAAAAGGACCCAATTGAACAAAATTGACGAAAATTAGGACATATTTGAACACAAAACCAAAATTAGAACTTATTTGAAAAATCTTTACACAAATTGGGACCCAAATAATATTTTAACCTATAATTAAAAAAAATTCTAAATTTTTTACTATGTATGATTTAAAAATTTTCACCCCTACTCCTCTAAAGCTCTTCTTTGCTATTCTGCTTATCATCATTTTCCTCCTCCACCTCCTCTTCTTCATCCTCCTCTCCCTCCTCTCCTTCTTCTTCTCTTCTTTCTTCTCCTCTTCTTTTTTCTTTCCACTCATCTTTAATTAATTTATAACAAACATTTTATTAGATTCAGTGGTAATTGGTGTCTATTTTGCAAACAGATTTTAGAAAAGTCAATTAATAATAATTTTTAAAAAATTAATTACTGACAGATTTATCAATAATTTTCAAAAAATTTAATTACTGATAGATGTTAAAAAATAAATTCCACTGTCAATCAATGAATCTTAAAACACAAAATTACAGACAAATTTTACTACGATACGATAAATTTCAAAAAGACAAACTATGATGTTTATTTTCCTAACGAAAATTATCAGAAAAAATATTCATAAATAATATATAAATTATTGAGGATTTTACATACAGACATTTTTATTTATAATAAAAATTCTAATTTACTAATATATATATTACTTGACAGATTTTATTGAGTTTCATGCATAATTAAAATTCTAAAATTTTTTTGTTAATTTTTTTTTATTAACGAGTATAATTCCATATAAGGATACGGACAATTTAGGTAGTTAGTGCATGCGCATATCATTTTTGGCAATACGCAAATTCGGAATCTACTACGTATAAACCTTGTGATCTTATATTTTAAAGTGAATATGATGCTTTTGAAGATATATTAGATTATTACAAAATTCGTGATTTGTTAGCATATGCTTGAACATTTTTTAATATATTATGATTCTTAATATTTTAATCAAAGAAATGCATTTGGTTTAGGCACATAATTTTGACTCATAATAGAAGTCGTATCGGAATAAATTGAGGAATATATTCCGGTTATTCTGGAGACTTAAAGGCATATGCTGAAATTCTGAAATACTGCTATTATAGTTTTGACTTTCTTTTTTTTTGGGTTCATTTTATAAAGAAACTTTTTACTATTACTCACCTTTTAATTTTAAATTGAGAACAATTTCTTAAACGTCACTTGTATGACAAAAAATCAATGACAGTTCAGTGTTATGAATGACTTCTTTTATATAAATAATTATTAAATATGACAGAATTTTGAATAAATTATACTGTTTTTTTAAATGTTATTTGATATTTTTTTCATTTTAAAAACTTGTATAAAACTTTTTGATTGCTTTAATGATATTATATCGGCACTCGATAATATGTTATGTTGGTTTTCTTAATTGTTTGAAAAATATTATAAAAATACATTTACAAATGAGAGAAAGTTTGATAAAATCCTTCTATAATATTTCCTCTTTGGATGAGTGGGTTATTTAAAGAAATTGTTCTAATCATTATTTGTTGTTGCTCTATTAACATGAACAAAGTGTTTTAAGTACTAGTTAAAAGTTGGTTTAATTACTTTGATAATACCACTTACTTTGGTATAGGTGTGTCAATCTGGTACCCGCTTTTAAAAAAGTGTCAATTGCATCTCAACTTTTGAAAAAGTGTTTCAATTAGGTATCTTTCAGACGGAATTGACTAACGCCTTTAGTCAACGTGCCAAGTGTCAGTATGTGGTTTTTTTAATTTTTTAATTCTTTTTTAACTTTTTGAAAAAAATAATAAAAAAATACTACGTGTCAAGTCCCTGTGTGTGACACGTGGTATTGCCAGTGCCACGTGGCATTGCAATGCCACGTATCAGTGTCACTACCAGATGTCATTGTGTTGATTTCGATTTAGTTCCTATATATGTCTTTTTGTTTCAATTTAGTACCACTTATGTGTATTTGATTCAATTTTGTCCCAATTTTTTAATAAGTAAAATATTTTTGTAATCCATTTTTTATAAGATTAAAACTAATTAAGTATAAATATTTTTACAAAATTAAGTACTAATATTTATATTGTTTCTCCTAAATTCAGATCAAATTTATTATTTGTATAAATGTTTTATTAATATTTTTTATTAAAAATGACTTTTTAACATATTACTTTATTAATTACTTTTTTATTAAGTACTCATGTTTTTTTAATTATTATTTTTTTCCAAAATAGAATAATATTATCTCTTACTAATTTTAAACCAAAATTTCTATTTGTCTAAATGTTATACTAATTTTTTTTTATTAAAAATGACTTAATAAAATGACTTTTACCACTAAATTTTAATATAAATATCAAATACTTAATTTTTGTAAAAATTTTATACTTAATTACTTTTAATTTTATAAAAAATGAATTTTAATTATTAAAAAAAATTAGGTCAAGATTGAATCAGATACACATAAGTAGGTACTAAATTGAAACCAAAAACCATATACGGGTACTAAATCAAAATCAACACAATGACATAGTGACACTGACACGTGACATTGCAATGCCACGTGTCACACACAAGGACCTAACATGTGGCATTTTTATTTTTATTTTAAATTAATAAAATTAAAAAAAAATAAAAAAATCACAGACTGACATGTGGCACGTTGACTAACGACGTTAGTCTACCCCGTCTGAAAAGGACCTAATTGAAATATTTTTTTAAAAGTTGGGATGCAATTGACACTTTTTTAAAAGTGAGTACCAGATTGACACACTTGTATATCATATGAGTAATTAAACCTTAAAAATTTCTACTAATAAGTAAAAATTGATATATTAGTGTTGGTTTCGTATTATATGTTTATACGATACTATAAACTCATAAACGCTAATTTGTTAATATTAACTTTTGAAGGTTAATTCAAATTAACGTCGATTTAATCAGCATTAAATTATTATTAAATTTTAAATTAATTTTTTAATTAAAATAATTTAGTGTCAACCAAACCGATATTAAGACTTTTTTATTTTAAATTTTTTACGTCGGCTTGGTAATGATAGTCACTAAAAATGATTATAGTACATTCGTGTTCAAATAATAAAAATTAAATAAATAATTATAATAGTTTAAGAAGATAAATTTAAATGAAGAAAATGAATGTGGATGAAGGAAAGTTGTATGAATGAAAAAGATGAGAAGTAAGACATAAATGAAGGAGATGAGAAAAAAATGAAATCGAAGGATATATGTATATTAATAAAAATGATAAATATGGATGAATAAGATGAATGCAAGGAGATGAGGATGAATAAAATATATTTTACATGGGTGTGATGAAATTTTTATAAAAAGTCAAAAAAAAATTATGAGGGAAGAAATTTGTTATCTTTAAATATGAATATTTAAATTAAAAATAATATAAGGTTCACATTTAATAAATACAAAAAACTTACATGAATTCAAAATATATAAATAACTTAAATAAAAATAAATAAACTTAACACATACTGATCTTATTTACTATGTTTTTTATAATTAGCATTCCTCATGCTGAAATTATATCTTAAATAAGTAAAATATTAAAAATAATAAGATTAATATTTCTTATAACCCTCGGGTTTTTATTTTTGTTTTCATCTTACAAACAATGACGGATTATTATGGTAGCAGGGAGGGGCCTTGGCCCCCCCAAAAATTTTGAATTCTTTTTTACAATATGTATTTTTACTTTTTTTATTATAGATATTAGGTATTTTTATTTTATTTTGTTATAAATATTAAATTAAATATTTTATTTCTTTTATAAATATAATAAATAATACTAATAAATAATAAAATATAAAATCAAATATAATAAAGAATAAAGATTAAAAAGATTTATCAAAATATTTTATATTATTTGTTTTCATTATAGGTTGTGTTTTTCATAAATTGTTTTCACATTTCATTCTCATCTATTTTTCTTTTCGTTTTTGAAAAGAAAAAGATCTATTATTTTTTCTCTTATTTCTTCTTTATTCTCTTCCATCCT